>ERZ857827.506-NODE-506-length-54938-cov-5.083596_pt1 | contig 54938 bp, 47 predicted proteins | sample MGYA00519761_ERZ857827 | MGnify/ENA primary metagenome ERZ857827 (study PRJEB31778, sample SAMEA3449370) | human gut metagenome | biome: human gut; feature: human-associated habitat; material: faeces | place: United Kingdom | collected 2010/2012 ... | reverse complement strand
ATGTGAACGGGAAAACAATCAGCATTGACGCGCCGATTTATGTGCCGGAGGTGGAGACATTACCAGTGCTGAAAGTGACAATGATCGAAGCGAACGACGATGCAGTTCAGGCATATGTAAATGATGGCTGGAAAGTTGTCGAGGGCTATCCAGAATATCGATATGGTGTGAGAATTTATAAGGAAAACGAAAATGTATCAGACGAGAATCTTCATCAGCATGAATACGAAATTGCTAATGATTATTGGCAGTTCGAGAGGACATACGATTTGGATGAAGTCTATGCACAAAATCAGGAGAAACCGATTGGGGAGTTTGCCCGAATGATGGAAAAGGGGTTTAATGATATATTTGATTTTGAGGAGACGAAGCTCTGGCTGGAAAAAGTTAATTATTTTGTGTGCGCCTATTCTACAAAGCCGTTTGGAGAGGTTGATTGGGCGAATGTAGATAGTGAAGGCGGATATATGATTGAAGCGAAACAGATGATAAGGGGAGTTCCGATTAACTTGACGGCACCTGTATGTTTCGATAACGGAGAAGTAGATTGTAACTGGGCATATAAAACATATGACATGCTGTATGGTTATTATAGAAATAGTGAAAGGTATACAATCATGTATGAAAATGCCTTTAAGGAGACGAAAGAACTGTACAGCGATATGAAAGTCTGTGATTTTGAAACGGCGAGAGCAGATGTTCGACGTTATATCGAAGAAAAGAAAATTGACCAAGTGTACAGCATGGCGCTGACGTATGTTGTGTATGCCGAACCGGGCAAAGCAGCGAAAAAAGCGGATGATATCTGGGATTTTGTGCTTGTGCCGACGTGGGTTCTGAAATGCAGATATATTGAAGGAAAGAAGCAAAAGGATATTGAACCATTAGGTGAAAAGATGCCCTATGATACAGATGATTTTGAAAATGAGAGATGCTTTGAGACCGTTTTGATTAACGCGCAGACCGGCGAAGTTTACAGCCCGAAAAAAACGGGCATGGAGAAATATTGTATGCCGACGATCATTCAATGAGGAAGGATACACAATGAAAAGAATTTTTGCCGCGCTTTGCGCGCTCTTGCTTGTGCCGACGATGGCGAGCGCAGAATTGATTTCGATTACCGAGCTGGTGCAGGAAACGCCGGAAGCATGGATAGAAGAAATTGATGTGAACGGGAAAACAATCAGCATTGACGCGCCGATTTATGTGCCGGAGGTGGAAACGCTGCCGGTTATCAGAGTAATGAGAGAAAAAACAGTAGAGAATACAGAGGCTTTATTCAAAAAAGAAGGAACAAAGTACAACGAAATCAGAGACGGGTGCTTTATTTCGATCGGAATGATTCGAGATGATATAGATGACACAGGAGAGAATCGAGTACGGGTGATTGATCGATGTATCAACGATTTCTGGGATATGGAAAGAAATTCGGATATAGCGACAATGTACGGAAAGGATCATGAAAGCTCAGTATACGAAGCGAAAATTTTCCTGCAAGGTATGCTGGATGAAATGTATCACAGAGAAAACATAAATGTCCAAATTCAGAAGGTCGAGTTTCAAACAGACTATATCGTTAGCAAAAAAGAAAAACAGGAGATTATACAGGATGCATTAAGGTCTAAGGAAGTAACTAAAGGAATGAAAGGGATAGGCGCGTATTCGATTCGGGCTAACCAGATGATGGAGAGTATCCCGATTATCGGAACTGCGATACTGGGAATAAAAGAGACAATAGAAGATGAGTGCTACAATGAACTTGGAGATGGGTATTGCAATATTGAATTTCGATTTGAAGATGAGCAAAATATAGAGATTTCATTGGCATCGTTTTACAGTGAGCAAGAAACGATACTTCCCAATATGAATGTGTGTCATTTCGATAAGATTAAACAGAGCATTGTAGATATGATTCGGAAGGGCAAGATGGAGAATGTATACAGCATGGAATTGGGGTATGTTGTGTATGGCGAAGAAGGACAAGCTTATCAGGAACAGGAAAATACGAAGTTTGTTCTTGTTCCGACATGGCTTGTCAGAGGATGCTATGCGCGAAAGGATAAGGTTGACTACGGAATACAGATGACGGATGAAACGTTTGATTACATGAAATTGCCCGGCTTTCAAGCGATTTTAATTGATGCGCAAACAGGAGAAGTGAGAAATCTGAGAAAACCGACTGAAAGCGAATGCTATATGCCGAAAATTAAACAATGAACCGAAAGAAATTATGAAAGAGGATACAAAATATGAAGAAGATTTTTACTGTATTATGTGCGCTGCTGCTTGTGCCGACGTTGGCGCTGTGCGATGAGATCGAATCCATAAGAAGCGATGTGCAAAGTGGATCGTATGATATGGAGAAAATCAACCATGCACCTATCTATATACCAGACGTTTCTGAAATAAATGTGATTCGTGCAGAAAAATATGAAGCGAATCCAGAAATTGTTCAAAAATACGAAAATGCAGGGATGATAGCCATAGAGAAAATGAAGATGGCTACATTATTGTATATGGGCGATGAATATGACAAAAAATATGGAGTTGACAAGAGAACACAGTTTTTAGAATATCATATAGACTCGGCATGGAGATTGGATGACGAAGAATTGGCTGATATTCATGCAAAAAATCAGCCGATTTCGGCTGGAGAAGTAGTGAATAAAGTAAAGAATATGATTCGAGAATTGTATGATGAATCTATTAGCATAGAATTAAAAAGGATTGAAGTGGTAAGCAGTTTTCAAAAAGGGAAAATGGTATCTGACAAGATGACAAGTTTGGGGGATTACGAATTTGGAGATTTGACTGGAATTGGGGGATATGGGATTGAAGCTTATCCAACCCTGGATGGAGTTCCGATTATAGCTTCTGCAGGTTCTGGATATCTTGAAAGAGGAGCTGAGAAAATCTATGATGTTCTGTATTTTGCTCACCCTTCTGCATATGTTTTTTATTACAGCGATGATTACATGAATATTTCATTGTCAAATGTATTTAAGAAAAAAGAAGTTGTTTTTGAAAATGTTCCATTATGCGGATTCGATAAGGTATATGAAATTGTGGAAAAATATGTGGATGAAGGGAAAATAAAAAGGGTATATAATATCAGCTTGGGATACATTATCTATTTGGACAAAAAAGAAGAGTATTCGGACAAAAAAGAAAAGAACGGTGAACAAATGGATTATGCAGATTATTTGTTAATACCAACATGGATTATCGGGTGTTCATATTCAGAAAATGGTTCAAATGACGATCAAACAGATATGAATTCTTATGATGGCAGCGAACAACAGGATTTGAACTATCAAAAAATCTTTATAGATGCACAGACTGGAAAACTACATGATCCGAAAGAAGTTGGATCGGAAAGATACTATGCGGATGTGAATTAAAGAACGGATACAGGGAACTTCGTGCAGCAGCTGCTTCAAATGGATAAAGGACAACGGGAGCTACTGGATATCCTATCAAGAGAATGAGCGTAATAGCGCTTCAAATCCAAGCGTGGATGGATTTGGAGCGCCTTTTCTTTATTTATTTTTGCATTGAATACATTTGAAAGTAATACAACATTCGACACACAAAAGATAGAAAACAAATCACAAAAAGGTGTGAATAATTGAGAAAAATAACGTCATTAGGTTAGAAATAGTTTTAGACGCTTCAAGGAGGGATAATGGATGAAGAAAGCAAGCTGTGTACTGATTATTGTGCTTCTTTTGCTGCTGGAAATTTCGGCAAAAGCAGAGTGGGTGTCGATTGTAGAATTGCGTCAACAGGTTGATGAAATGGGGCGGTGGATCCAAAACTATACAGATACCTATGGACGACAGATTGAAGTCGATGTCCTGCCGATGATACCGAATGTTGAAGTTGTCCCTGTCCTACGGGTAGAGCCGCTGGATGTCGTGCCGGATCAAATTCATCCGGATATGCCGTTGACTACGACGGATAATGAGGAGGGTTCCCGGCATTACTATGATTCGGAAACAGGCGAATGGATGCGCTTGTATGAGGTGTGTAAGGGGATGATTTGTATTGAGTATGCCAATCAGGATATATCGTCAAAGGAAGAGACAGGTCAGTTTGGAAGCCTGCGCGGAAGGTCTTTCTGCTTGGATGAATCCAATCCGGATATATCTTATAAAGAAAGAAGCATCCTAAAAGGATGTGTAGAAACCATCAGACATGTAATGAAAAAAATATTTCCAGATAAAACGCCAGAATACAGCTTTATATGGCTGGAAGAAATATCGGAGGATGTTCCTTGCGCGGTCTTGGCGTTGCGGCAAAAGATAGCAGGAATCCCTGTTCTGATGGGAGCAGGAGATCCTGTTGCATATGCCAGCGAAGAGGAGATTGGCTTTCCAAAGCCGGAGCGTTCAGATGCCGCGAAAATACAGCTGTGCAATCGGCTTGAAGCGGACGAAAAGATGATATCTTATTTGGATGGAACATGCCGAATGGAGATTGAACCGATTCAGAAAACCGAACAGCTTGAGGAGGATGTCCCGCTTTGCAGCTTTGACAAAGTTCAGAGCACCGTAGAGAAGTTGATTCAGAACGGGTACATCCGGCGTGTGTATGCTCTGCGGTTTGGATACTGCTGTTATCGAGATGTGGAGAGAGGAAATGTGCTTTATCCGGTGTGGCAGATTGAATGTGATTATGCGTTTGACCCGGCAAAACAGCTTTCACCGGATGAAAGTTATCCGGTTATGGAACGGATGCACTACAGCACGATGATTGTCAATGCGCAGACCGGCGAATTTATGAATCCTGTCAACCTGAAGGACAGGCTGCTGGATGCTCCCAAGGTGACTTCATGGAAGGATGTGCGGTGAGTGGATAATGGCACTATGAAATTGATTTCTCAGGGAAAAACGCTCGTGCTGACAGAAGCAGAATGGGTTAAGTGCCCGTATTGTAAGCAAAAAACCAGAACCAAAGCATTTTCAGATACAGTATTGCTCAATTTTCCTTTGTATTGCCCGAAATGCAAACGAGAGACAAAAGTTAGTCTTCTAAATATGAAACTATATCAAAATACACGGTGAGAATATAAAAAGAGTTTGTTTCCGATTAAACGGATTCAAACTCCATGAATATAATAGAAGATAGAATGCTTCTTGTCAGACGCAAAGACGCTGTACAGAGACAGGCTATCTAAGGAATCAGATTGCATTTTCTTCGTTTTCGTTTTCAGAATGGCGCATAATGTTCAATATATCGTTGGCGATACGAATAAGCTCATGAGCCTCATATTCCGTGCATGTGCTGACAAGGCGCATCAGGCGATCCAGATTGGGTGTTTCAGTCTTAGGAGCGGAGTAGAAGACGGTATTAGCGTCAACATTGAGTATGCGAATAAGCGGGTAAAGCGTTTCCAACTTTGGATTACCCAATCCGCGTTCGATTTGGCTGATTGTGCGTGAATCGATATCCAACATGTCTGCAATCTGTTCTTGCGTGAGCTTGGATTCTGTGCGTGCTTCTTTGACCGCATTTCCCAATGAGATGGAATAATCGTCCATGTATAGATCACCTCAAAGTGTATTCTAACTGACGATTGTTCTGTTTTTAATGCACTGTGAATCCATATTTATTAGGTCTGCAATGCGGGTAAAGAAAATGACGGTTATGCTAAAGATAGAGCCGTATAGAACGGATGGCTGGAATTTCATAGAAATGTAGCGGATAACCATACTCAAGGAGTCGCATTGCGGTGCGTCTCCTTTTTCTTTCGCCCGAAAATTCCCCGGTGTCGATCGCCACCTCCTGTTCGATTTGCCCACAAAACAAATCGAATGGAGGAAAAATATGAAAACGATCAATCTGCGGGTGCTTTACCCGGATGCGTATAAATCAGACTATTACGTTGAAGTGCCGGATGAGGTGGCAGAGGTATTTGAGACCTTCGAACGCATGGAGAAAGCGTATATGCAGCGCGTGTATTATCATAAGGCATATTATACGCTTGACTGCTCAGACGAGATCGAGCATAGCGTCGTGTTCAGGGTGCTTTCGCCGGAAGAAATCTATGAGCGAAAATTGACCAGAGAACAGCTTCATGCTGCTATTTCGATGCTTCCGGATAAACAGGCGAAGCGCATTTATGCCCGCTATATTCTTGGCATGAGTAATGTTGAAATTGCGAAAGCGGAGGGGGTCAGCAAAGCGGCGATTACCTATTCGATTCAGCGCGGAATGCGAGAATTGGCGCGTCGAGTCAAAAAGTTTTAAGAAAATTTCATTTAAGGCTTAATCTTTGCCCCCTAAAACCTGATTATTAGTGAAGGGATTCTTTTCCTTCGTTGAACATTGACAATTCCATACGAGTTTACAGGTACAGATCCCATGTGGCGGAGCGGCGGATGAAGCGGCGCGGAGATGGCAAAGACCGAGCGATAAACGCATTTCATCATCCTTGTGTGGCAGGCAGGGCGCGATAAGGCGGCATGGGCATAATGATACTTCCTCACGGCCCCTTATGGAATAGAGGGGAGAACCTACGGTGCGCGTTGCAGAAAACAACGGCACAGGTGGGGCTATGATGCGGATGAGCCGTCCGCAGCCTGTAAGCCTCGATAAAGGCTTATGCCGAACGGGCATCAGAAGCCATACGGCAGAGAATGATACTCTGCCGTATCCTTGTGATGCCGAAATCCGTCACAGAATGAGCGAGGATTTGGAAAGAAGTGGGTATATTTCCCACATGTTGGGAAAAGAAATAAGTTCAAGAGGTGAGAGTATGGAAATGTACGTCGATCATCAGCTGCATTTGGTTTCAATCTGGCTTCCGAATGACGAAAAGGATGTTGCGATTCTGGAACCGGTCTACAGACAGTACAAGGGCACGAAATATCGGGTTGCTGTTTTCAGATCCGGAAGAGAGGATTTGCTGAACAATACTGCAAAGTTGCTGAAGATCAATAAGCAGTAAGAGGGCAAAATCGTTGTGATTTGTGAATCGTACAGAAGGAAAAGACACTTGTTTACAGAAAAAGGATTCTATACGGACTGAATGCTCAGAAAAGGCAGGATATAGGGTATGGAATTCAGGATTGAGCATATTGCAGGAAAAACATGCAGGATTTGGACTTGTGGACACGATGGATCGGTTATTTACTGGGGAACGGCGAGGCGGGATGACAATGAGGAGACTGCCGTTGCCGAACTGTTAAAAGAGATGACAAAGGGGAAATCTTGGACGCTTGTTGCATATGAAGTGGAACATTGGAATCAGGACTTTTCGCCTTGGGCAGTTCCATCCGTATTTGGACAGGAAGAGTTCACAGGCGGCGCGAAGGAAACGATGGATTGGTTGATAGACCAGTGTATTCCGTTTGTTGAGGGGAATCTGACGACGGATTGTTCTGCAAGGTTGATCGGCGGATACTCGCTTGCTGGGTTGTTCAGCCTCTTTACGTTCTATGAAAGCGGAGAATTCAACGGCGTCGCAAGCTGCAGCGGATCGTTATGGTATCCGGGATGGAAAGAATATGCGCAGCGCCAGCATGCGCCGGAACGAAGCGTTATGTATTTCAGCCTCGGACAAAAGGAAGAAAAGACGCGCAACCGGAAAATGGCTGCTGTTGGTGAGATGACCAGATGGCAGCATGAACAGGTGAAGGACGATGGTTGTGTCCGTTACAGTGAGCTTGTCTGGCAAAACGGCGGGCATTTCACAGATGTAGAAAAGCGTATTGCACATGGTTTTGCATGGCTGATTGACCATGCTCAAGGGTGAACAGATGATGAGAATACTTGTGGATGCGGATGCTTGTCCGGTGATTGGGATTGTGGAAAGAATTGCTAAAGCACATGGGATTCCGGTGACGCTGCTATGCGATACGAATCATGTGCTGAAGTCTGATTATAGCGATGTCAAGGTGATCAGCGCAGGAGCCGATGCTGTGGATTTTGCGCTGATCAACCTGTGCGAGCGTGCTGATGTGGTCGTCACACAGGATTATGGAGTGGCAGCATTAGCGCTTGGAAAGGGTGCGTTTGCGATTTGTCAGAGCGGAATGCTTTATACGCAGGATAATATTGATCAGATGCTTATGGAGCGACATCTTGCGAGAAAAGCCCGAATGGGCAAAGGAAAGCATCATCTCAAAGGTCCGAAGAAGCGAACCAGGGAAGAAGACGAGGCGTTTGAAAAAGCGTTTGCGGACCTTCTTGGCGGCATGGATAATCGAAAAATGTGAGATGTGAAGCCCAATTCGCTCATGTTTTGTGACGAAAGCCGGATTATTCGCTCATTTTTTCGTAATTGAGGTTTTTGAAAGAAGAATCGACCATAGGGAAGGTGCCTCGATCAGAGGCGTCTTTTAGCATTTGAAGAAGGATGCTGAGAAAAAGGGAGGGTGTTTCGGTAGGATATTGATGGTTGAATACAATTGCGCTTCTTTGCGGGATGATTAAGATAGATGTTGCAAAGCAGCTTGTTGACTTTGATCATAATTCTATCCATGATATTATTGGATTGTGTAGCGGTCGATTGACGAAACCCTATTGAATAGGGTATAATGAACTGGGTGATTAGATGTGAAAAGAGATATCATTCGTAAGATTCAGGATTATCGAAGTATCAAATGGAATGCGTTTTCCGGATCGTCGGGAACACAGGGTTCTCTGATGAAGTCAGTTATCGAAAAAAATTTTTATAAGCTTTCAAGTTTTAATGCTCATGATGGATTCTATGGGCACGAGAGCGTCAACGAATTGATTGTATCAAGGCTACTGGATATTTTGCAGATCCCCCATACAAATTATAGATTGGTCCACGCTTTAGTCGAAGTTGATGAACAGGAATACACGACGTGGCTTTGTGTATCGAAAGACTATCGAAAACTGGGAGAGACTAATGTTAGCTTGGAAATATTCCATGACTTGATGAGAGAAGGACGGGAATTACCGCTTGATTTCTGCAAACGCATGGGATGGGGAAGACAGGTTGCAGAAACGATGCTTGTCGATTTTTTGATTGGAAACATGGATCGGCACGGTTCTAATACTGAGGTTTTGATGGATAAGAATGGCAATCTGCGGCTTGCCCCAATCTTTGATTTCGGATATTCACTGACGCAGTTTTATACGAGAGAACGAGCTGAAAATGTTTCGCAGCTTGATGTAATGAGAGATGTTCCGGTGGCAAATTACATTGGAACTTCCAGTTTGTTCAGAAATCTGGAGCTTATGCCGGAAAGAATCAAGATTCCTCCTCTTCTGCCTGAACATAGGGCAGAAATCCTTCGAGGACTTGACGGAATTCTTTCACAGGAGCATTTGGATAAAACGTGGGAAATGATCAGCAGGAGGTATGCGTATTATGAAGCACTATAAGGTCGTTCATGTGCAGCGTCAGAATTATCCTGTTGCTTATTTGAGCTATGATACTAAAACACAGCAATTCTCACTCAGGATTCGTAAGGATGTTAAACTCTCGTCTTTGCCAGGAATGATGCGGTTGTTTGCGCAGAAAGGTCTCTATGAGCCCGGAGAGGAATGGAGTAAGCGCTGGGTACAGGAAAGAATCGTTCCAATGGATCGCCACGGAATCGGTATCGCACTACGAGAGAATGGTATGACACGCTATGATGAATGTGCGATTCTCGAAAAAAGTCAGGGCAAATCGACGCTGGATGATTTGTTGGTTCTGCCCTGTGAAGGTCCAAAGAAAGAATCAAAGCCATTGACGCCAAGCGAAATAAAGAAACTCAGAATGGATGCGAATATGACACAGGCTGGTTTAGCTGAAGTTCTTGGCATGACGGTTAAGGCTGTTGAGGCATGGGAATCTGGACGTAATATCCCTTCAGGGGCGGCTGATAAAATCCTCAGGGTGATGCAAAAGCATCCAAGTGTTATTGGTATGATGCAAAGCGTATAAGCCGTTGTAGAGCAAAGAACAAGAACCAGAGCTCATAGCAAGAACTAGGTTTCATTGAGTTCGGCGTATATCAATGCGTGACAATATGCATTAAAACAATATTTCATACGGCAGACCTACCCGCTAGGTCTGCCGTATCCTTGTTTATCCGTAAATCATCCTCTACACTGACCGAATACCGACTGACAAATCTTGGAAGAATGGAGTGTGAACCATGGAACTGAGCATCGACCATGAAAGCAAAGCGATCATTCTCTGGCTGAGCAGTAGCCGGACGGTCAACCTCGAACCTCTGATCCTCAAAGGCAAGAAACTCAAATACCGCGTCGTCGTGATCCGTTCCGGCTTTGGCGATCTGATTTCAGATACCTCCGCACTCCTATGGTTCAACCGGCCAGCCTGCCATGGAAACCATTCCCATGGATGCGTGCTGGCAGCATCCTTGCACTGAAGAAAGGGAGAAGATTACAATAATAAAGACATTCGGGGCAAGGAAATTTTGATATGGAAGCAAGAGTTGAAAAGCCGCATCGTATCGCGGGTTATTGCCGGATTTCCGTGGATGTGGAAGCGGATCGGGATAACACGAGCATCGAAAACCAGAAGGACATCATTTCCGATTATGTTCAGCGGTACTTTCCGGAGAGCGAGTTGACCTTCTTTGTGGATCGCGACCGTTCGGGCTATACGTTTGAGCAGCGGGAGGATTATCAGCGGATGCGTCCGTATCTGATGACGGGGCAGTACGATATCCTCATCATCAAGGATTTGAGCCGATTCTCCCGACGCAATTCGCGTGGTCTGGTCGAGCTGGAGGATTTGCGGGACGCGGGCGTGCGGATTGTAGCCATCGGGGACAGCATCGATTATCCGACGCATGACGATTGGACAAACATCCGCCTGTGTTTTCTGCTCAATGAAATGCCGGTCACGGATTCTTCTCAGAAAGTCAAAAGCGTCATTTCCCGGCGGCAGCAGGACGGACGCTGGATCTGTTCCGTGCCGTATGGATATGTCATGAAGACCCGATAGACATCCAAAGTGTTCCAGCTTAGTTGCGAAAAAATACCGTATTTTTCAGCAAAATAGCTGGCTATAAAAATTAAAGGCGTTGAAAAAGTTATATGGCTTGATATGAAAAAAGTTTATGATAAAATAGAATATAGAAGAAAGCCTGAAAGCTGTGATTGATTCCTATGGAGGAGGGGCGAGCCTCTGTAGGAGGAAAGCTAATGCAGAGAGGTTATTAAAGCGGTTACGAATACGCCACGGGATATTTCAAGTGGAGTGGAGGTGATTGATGTGTGCAAGGTTGTTGAGGAAATGATAAAAGAAGGTGAAGAAAGAGGCGAACTTAGGATGCTTGTAAAGCTGGTGAAAAAAGGGCGTATCACAATCGAACAGGCTGTCGAGGATGCTGAGATGACTGTGGAACAGTTTGAAAAAGTGATGTTCATTGAAGTATAACCTAGACTTAGACTCAAATTCAGAAGCAAAACACTTGCAGTCTACGCTATTTTGCGATAGCATAATCAGGAGGCAGAGGGCGTTTTATTCAAGGCGATGGGTGCTGAAAGACTAAAATAAAAGAAAAGTCTGACAGATATTTGGCTGAAAAAAGTGTATAATAGAAGCGAGGTGGAAGATTCATGCTAAGTGTTTTCTTTGGCGATATGCCGGATGCTATTTATAATACGAGTGTATATTTTCAAAATCAGTATCGGGACGACTGGCTGACAAAACCCTTATCAAAGGAGATTATTCAGGATGTGGATAAGTCGGAAGTTGTAAGTGCTAATTTGATAGACAGTCCAGTTTTGGGGGCAATTTCCCCAAAAGAGCTGTCAGGTGGCGTGAAAACTCTGTTGCTCATGGCAAATGATAAGAGCGGAAAGGTCTTTAACGCATCCACTTGCGGAGATAATTGCGCAAAATGGATTTTGCAGTTGGGAAAACAAGGTAAACTTGTGATAAACCTCCGACATCTAATGGATTTTGGTTCGGGTGAGTTCAAAATTAAAGTGCTTAATACCGGAAGAATCGTTAGGAACATGAAAGAATTGGTTGCCGAGGCAGGCGCGTTTGTGTGAGGGAAAAATGAAGGGAACACAGCATGTTGAAGTGTCAAATCGAAATGCAAAGTTCAGATTCGATTTGCACAGGAACATCACGATTGTCCGTGGTGACAGCGGAACGGGAAAAACTATACTATATAATATGATAGCGGATTATACTCGATTGCAAGCAGAAAGCGGTGTGAATTTAAGCAGTACAAAACCTTGCGTGGCTTTGATGGACATGGACTGGAAAAATCAACTGGATGGGATTTCGAACAGCATTGTCTTTATTGATGAAGGTGCAACGTATATATCTTCAGAGAAATTTGCAGAAGCGATCAAAAACAGTGATAATTACTATGTGATTTTCAATCGCGAGGGATTGCACCAGTTACCATACAGCGTAGAGGAGATTTACCAGATTAAGACCAGCGGTAAATATCATAGCTTTGAACAAATCTATAAACCGGAAAAACTGCATCGCTATACGAAATTTTCGAAATCAAAACGAAAAGATTTTCAAGTGTTACTCACGGAAGATTCGCATTCCGGTTATCAATTTTTCTGCGCTTATTTTGAAGGGACAAGTGTGCGTTGCGCAACTGCGGGCTCTAATTCAGCTATTTTTAAGTGGTTAAATAATAATCCTACAGGAAAAGTTCTTATTATTGCAGATGGCGCCGCCTTTGGTTCCGAAATGGATCGAGTGTTAAAACTGTGTAAAACACATCCTGAAACATTTCAGCTTTGTTTGCCGGAATCTTTTGAATGGTTGATCCTGAAATCGGGTATCGTTCATGCAGAACGTTTGGCAGATATCATGAAAAATCCGGGTGACTTTATTGAGAGCCAGAAATTTTTCAGTTGGGAAAACTTCTTTGAAGACTTTCTTGTACAGGAAACTAGGCGAACGCCGTTTCAATATGCTAAAAGTAATCTGAACGATGTATATAAACAGAAAGCTAATCAGAAACGTATTGCGGCGGAAATTATGGATGTAGATTGAATGAAGGAAAAGAACCACTAAATATGCTATAAACAGCACATTTCTGAGCTTTCGGAGCAGACTATACCTGACATATTCTTGGTATGAGCGATGTTGAAATTATGAAAGTGGAAAAGTCTGGCACAACGACATTTACTTATTCAATTTGGTACGGAATGTCTTAGCGTGTAACCTTTTTTCGTTCCAGTAAAGGAAATCTGCTGACCAACACGGCGGCATTGCTGAAAGCAAACCGATAGGAAAAGCGAATATCAATCCGATACGGCGGATTACTTTCCTGAATAGTCGGCTACATTCTTTTAAGATAAAGGGCAGAGATGAAGAACAAAGAAAGCGAAAAATGGAGCAAAAATTACTGGAGAATTTTCTTGAATGAGAATATTGAGATAAAAAAAGCGAATAATTTGATATTTTGAATTGAATTTATGAAGGAATGGGATTATACTAGTAAAGGAGGTGGTTGAATGCTGATTGAATTTCGTTTTAAGAATTACAGATCCTTTCGAGATGAAACGACCCTTTCTATGGAAGCAACGGGGATTGGGACTTTTAAGAATAGTTTGATTCCGTATGGCAGCATGAATCTCTTGCCGGGTGCAGCAATTTTTGGAAAGAATGGCGGCGGAAAAAGCAATGTAATTCGTGCATTTTGGTTAGCTGTGCAGTTCATCCGAAATGCGCAGCGGACACAACACGAAAAAGCGACAATTCCGGTTATTCCTTTTGCACTCAATGACTACTCTGCATCAGAGCCGACTGAATTTGAATTTTTCTATACGCTGGATGGCATCAAATACTGGTATGCTTTCTCGGCAACCAAGGAAAAAATCGTTTCGGAATCTCTGTATCATGCGCCTAAGGGACAGCGGGCACTTGTATTTTTAAGAAAAGGACAGGTTTTTGATTTTAATACGGATAAATCCCGTCGAAATTTGATTAAAGAAGCGGTAGCAGAGAACCAACTGTTTTTTTCAGTTGCCTGCACAATGAATGATGCGGATTGTTCCCGTGCGATGAAGTGGTTCAGAGAAAAGGTGTTTTTTTCCAGAGATTATTCAGATATTCCGCGGCAGCTTCTTGAGTATTCGAATGATGCACACATGTTAAAGGCGATCTCTGATTATGCTAAGGCGGCTGATTTGGGCATTGAAGATATGCAGTTTGAGATCAACAGTAAGGAAGTTCAGAAGGACGGAAGTATCCCAGATGACATTCCCGAAAGCATTAAGGCGGCTTTGATTCAGTTTATGCAAACGCTGTCCGAAACGTCGAATAATTCTGAAGTGCGCTTAAAAATGGGCGAAGTTAAGGCAACTTCCAAGCATAAAGGCTGCAATAAAAATGGAGAAAGCCAGCTTTATTCTCTTGATTTGGAAGATGAGTCGGATGGAACGAGAAAGCTCATGTCTATCGCGCCGGCGATTGAATCGGTGCTGACGAACGGGGGCGTTTTGTTGGTAGATGGGCTTGAACGTGAGCTTCACCCGCTGTTGGTGAACGTTGTAATCTCAAAGTTCCAAAGCAAGAAAACGAATCCACTTGGAGCGCAGATCGTGTTTACTACGCATGACACTGAACTGTTAAATATGGAATTGATTCGAAAAGATCAGCTGTACTTTGTTGACAAAAATCAAAAAGATGGTGCATCTGAATTGTATAGCATTAGCGAATTTGGAACTCGGACAACTGAGAATATTCGAAAAGGATATCTGCTTGGTAAATATGGAGCCACCCCCCGATGTTGAAATTGAGGAGGTGGAGTAATGCCTAAAGCGCAGTGTTCATTGGAATGATGAACGATGTGCTTTTTCTTTTTGAAAATTAGAACGTTAACGGCGGACCTCCCTCCGGGCAGGTCTGCCGTATCCTTGCCTAAGGGAGACGATGCGCTTACAATAACATCAGGCGGCGGGGGTATACCTTCTGCCAAATGATGGGAAAATGAGGTATGCGTCATGGAATTAGAGGTTCAGCATGAAAATCAAACGATCATCCTTTGGCTTCGCAGCGGGTGCCGCACGGATTTAAGCCTGCTTTATGAGCTGGGAAAGACGTGGAGATACCGAGTGGTGGTGATCCGTTCCGGCTTTGGCAGCCTGATAAACAATACGTCCACGCTTCTCTGGTTCAACCGCGGAACGCCGATTGGAAGGGATTCCCATGGGTGCGCATTGGCAGCATCCTTGCACTGAAGAAAGGGAGAAGATTACAATAATAGGGACATTCGGGGCAAGGAGATTTTGATATGGAAGCAAGAGTTGAAAAGCCGCATCGTATCGCGGGTTATTGCCGGATTTCCGTGGATGTGGAAGCGGATCGGGATAACACGAGCATCGAAAACCAGAAGGACATCATTTCCGATTATGTTCAGCGGTACTTTCCGGAGAGCGAGTTGACCTTCTTTGTGGATCGCGACCGTTCGGGCTATACGTTTGAGCAGCGGGAGGATTATCAGCGGATGCGTCCGTATCTGATGACGGGGCAGTACGATATCCTCATCATCAAGGATTTGAGCCGATTCTCCCGACGCAATTCGCGTGGTCTGGTCGAGCTGGAGGATTTGCGGGACGCGGGCGTGCGGATTGTAGCCATCGGGGACAGCATCGATTATCCGACGCACGACGATTGGACCAATATTCGCCTGCGTTTTCTGCTCAACGAAATGCCGGTCACGGATTCTTCTCAGAAGGTCAAGGGCGTCATTTCCCGGCGGCAGCAGGACGGTCGCTGGATCTGTTCCGTGCCGTATGGATATGTCATGAAGAACCATAAGCTGATGACGTATGAAATCGATCCGGCGGCAGCGGAGGTTGTCCGAAAGATTTTTGAACTGTATACGTCGGGCTGGGGCTACAAGCGGATTGCGAATTATCTGACCGACCACAGCATACCGACGCCCAGACGTGCCGAAGCCGCGAGAAAGGCGGAACGCGGCGAGCCGGTCGTCCGGCAGGGCAAGGATGCGTGGGCGATTGCGACGATACAGGGAATGCTCAGCAACGATTTTTATATCGGAACGCTTCGACAGGGCAAGTACAGGCGCAAGGGCATTAACGGAAAGGACGAGCGAATCGACGAATCCAAGCAGCTTGTCTTTGAAAACCATCACGAACCGATTATCGACTATCCGACGTTCGCCTATGTGCAGGAACAGATGAAGAAGCGGACGCGCAGCAACTACAACGGCATCCGCAAGTACGAAACGCCGTATACCGGGCTGCTGTTCTGCGGGGACTGCGGCAGTCCGATGTTCTCCATGAGCAGCAAGCAGCTTGATCCGGCATATACCTGCGGAACCTATCATCGGCGCGGACGCAAGGGCTGCACGTCGCATCATACGCGGGTGGACTTTCTGGACAGCATTTTGAAAATGTACGTCCAGAAGGTGAAGCAGGGCAGCGCCAACATGATCGACGCGCTGGAAGCGTCCATCCGCGATGAAAAGGCGAAGATCAACGAGGGCGAAAAGACGCAGGACATGCTGCGCAGGCAGATCGACGCGGCGAAAAATCAGCTCAAGGTGCTGACCCGGCAGAAGATCGCGGAGCTGATGCGCAAGCCGGATCAGGAAGAGATGATAAACGAAACCTATGACGCGCTGGAAGCGGAGTGTTACGGAAAGATTCGCGGGCTGGAAAGCCAGCTCGACCTGATGGCAGACCATCGCAACAACGTCATCCGCATGAACCGAATCGCGAAGACGGCGCTGGATATCTTTGACGACATTCTGAACAAGCCCAAGCTGAAAAAGCAGGATATCGAGTTCATCGTCGAGCGCATCGACGTATACGACGACCACATCGACATTCAGCTCAAGAGCGACATTGACGCGCTGCTGCATGTTTCCGCGACGCAAGCCATCGAGCAGGCGGCGGGGGATGAATCGGCGCTCGTCCGGCAGGTGCGGAATCACAAAAAAGACGAACGCTTGATCAACAGTGTCAGATGCGGCGACCCGCTTGAAATCTATACCGATAAAGACGGCGAGGTCATCTTAAAGAAGTATTCCCCGATCGGCGAGATTTCGAACTTTGCGAAGGATTACACGGAATCGCTGTTCCGGTCGCTGGGGCATATCGCCTGCATCACCGATAAGGATATGATCGTTTCGGCCAGCGGCGTATCGCGCAAGGAGCTTTGGGAAAAACCCATCAGCCGCGATTTGGAGCAGGCGATTCAGAGCCGTCAGGTGGTGACGGCCAACCGGGGCAACGGCACGCGGCTCGTCCCCGTCACCAGCGAGGAGGACGCGCAGGCGTATACCGCGCAGGTGATCTGCCCGATCATTGCGGACGGCGAATCCATCGGCGCGGTGGTGCTGCTCTCCCGCGAACCGGCGGCGCGCATGGGCGATACCGAGCTGAAGGTCGCCGAAACGACCGCCAGCATCGTCGGGCGGCAGATGGAGCAGTAACGCGGAAAATTTAAAAAACGAGACGGAAGGGGCTTGCCTGCTTTCGTCTTTTGTTGTATCGTTATGGAAAAAGACGGATTCCAAGACAAAATGAATCGAGGGGAAAAACAAGTGATGAAATGCCTTATGCCAGGAAAGCTGGGAACGATGACGCTTAAAAACCGCGTGATTTTCCCGTCTATGTGTAATTTTTATGGCGATGACGAAGGAAACATAACGCCGCGGCTGGAGGCGTATGTTCGCGCGCGGGCGGAGGGCGGCGCCGCGGCGATTATCATGCCGGCAAGTCCGTTCGGTAAGCCGGGGCCTGCACGCCCTGCGCTTTCGGACGACAGATACGAGGCGGGATGGAAGCGTCTGCTGGCCATCTGCCATGAGAATGACTGTCGGCTGATTGCGCAAATTCATCCGGCAAAGGCTCAGGCGGGGCGCGATCCCGCGCTGCTGATGCCGGACGCCATGCCGCAGAAAATGATTGAGGAAATCATTTCGGGTTATGCGGCGTGCGCAAAGCGGGCGCGGGCGTTTGGCGTGGACGGTGTGGAAATTCACGGCGCGCATGCGCACGAAGTTGCGCAGTTCCTTTCGCCGTATTATAACCATCGGACAGATGAATATGGCGGCAGCCCGGAGAAACGCGCCAGGCTCGCCTGTGAGGTGATTCGTGCCATCAAACGCGAAGCCGGGGCGGATTATCCCGTTATTTTCCGCATCAGCGCCCGAGAAATGATTCCCGGCGGGCGAGAATTGGAAGAAAGCATGCGCATTGCGCCGCTGCTTGAAGCGGCGGGCGCGGATGCGTTGCATGTTTCGATCGGCATGCCGCTGTCGGAAGGCTATATTTCCGCACCGATGGATGTGCCGGATGGTTTTAATGTGGAAGCCGCCGCAAAAATGCGTGCTTGTGTGTCTATTCCGGTGATTGCGGTGGACAGAATCAACACGCCGGAGCTGGCCGAACAGACGATTGCGCAGGAAAAAGCGGATTTTGTTGCTATAGGGCGCGGCATGCTGGCTGATCCGCAGTTTGTGAACAAGATCGGGACGGAAAAGCCGATCCGCTTTTGTTTGGGCTGCAATCAAGGCTGCCGCAAATCGGTGACTAAAAAAGCGATTTATTGTGTGCAGAATCCGTTTACAGGGCGTGAGCAGGAATGGACGATCAAGCCGCTGCCCGAAAGGCCGCGTGTACTGGTGGTTGGCGCTGGCGTTTCCGGATTGGAGGCGGCGCTGGATTTTGCGCTGCGTGGGGCGCAGGTCGAGGTTTGGGAAGCGCAGACGCATGCGGGCGGCTTGATTGAGCTGGCGAAGCTGCCGCCGCATAAAGCGGTATTGGAACGGCTGATTGCGTATCGGTTAGCGATGCTCGAACAGCTTGGCGTGCCGGTACGCAATGGACGGCGTGCGGATGTGGAATCGATTGCGGCGTTTGCGCCTCGGCTGGTTATTCTCGCTACAGGCAGCAAACCGGCTATGCCACCGATTGATGGACTGCGGGATTCGCATGTCATGGCGGTGGATGATGTCCTGCCCAAGCTGGACGTCATCGAGGCGAAGCGCTGCGCGGTGCTTGGCGGCGGTCTGGCCGGGTTGGAAACGGCGGATGCGCTCTGCGCACGGGGCATACAAGCTGAGGTCTTTGAAATGGCGGACACGGTCGGCACGGGTCTGCCTGCGACACGGAAGGGCTTTGTGATGGATCGTCTGAACGCCGGGGGATGCGTGATTCATACCGGCGCGCGGATTCAGCACGTGGCCTTCCCCATGATCGGCTATGAGCAGGACGGGCAGACGATGGAAGCGGGTCCGTATGACTTGGTGATTACGGCGCTGGGACGCAGAAGCGAGCGCGTGCTGGCGGATGAGCTGAGAGAAAAACATCCGGAAATCGAGTGCGTCTGCGTGGGAGATGCGGATCATCCGGCGACAGCATTGGAGGCAACGGCCGGCGCGGCCGAGCTTGCCGTTCACTGGGAAGGCAAATAAAAGAAAAAATGCGGAAGAAAATGCTTCTCCGATTCGTCTTATTTCCAGATAGACAAAAGGGGGAGAGCCGATGAAAAGAACGGTATTTTTGCTGACGCTCGTTTTATGCGCATTTACCGCCTGCGCGCGGGCGGAGACGGTCTATGACCGGGGCGAATTATATGACGTGATGAACGTTTATGCGAAGCCCGATTTGCTTTCTGAACACCTGATGACCTATTTCAGCGGAACGCCCGTCGATGTGATGGAGAACGTGGCCGGGCAGGAAGATGAAATCTACGCGCATGTCCGCGTGGCGGGGCAGATCGAGGGGTATGCGCAAATTTGGGACGGCTACGGACACGAGACGGTTCTTTTTTCGGAAGAGGCGGCCGATGTGCCCTGCGGCATTTTGCCGATGCTTGTGGCGAACCCCGGCGGACGGGGAATCGTCAATCTGCGGGATCGGCCGAGCCGAAGCGGGCGGATTCTTGCGGAAATTCCGAACGGCACGACGGTCGAGGTGATGGGCGTCAAGGAAGACGACATGCATGTGCTGGCGTCGTGGGCGCATGTCCGCGCGGGCGGGCAGACGGGGTTTATGCAGTTGGATTTGCTGACCGTGCCGAACACGGAGGCATATTGGCTGGCGATGGCCGGAACGTACATGGTTTTGCCGATGCGCTCGTGCAGCCTGAACGATGTGCGGCCGTTTGACCCGCCGGAAATCACCGCCGAAGCGCTGGCGCAGGCGCTGGCCGGGCCGAAAAGCCGGGAGCAGGTTCGGCAGTTTTTCGCCTCGCTGGGGTTGGAAATCACGGAGGATGAAGCGTATTATCTGGAGACGGGCGAACCCTTTTTGACAGCGCCGAGCAAGCCGGAAATTCAGACGATAGATGCGGATTTAGGCGACGGCAAAGCGCTGGCGCTGGTCAAAACACATCTCTATTCGTTTTTGTTGGAAACACGCGCAGACGGAAAAACGGTGCTGCTGGATATGCTGACGGAGTTTGACGCCCTGCGCACGGAGCGCATCGGCCGGACGACGTGGCTCGTCGGGCGCATGGGCGGCCCGCTGGACGGCGGGCGCGGCGAATATGGCTGCTGGTATAATCTGGAAACGCGCGGCGCGGATATCCTTTATGCGGAATTCACCGTGGAAAGTTATATGGGCGGTTCGCTTTGCACGGGGACGTGGGCGAGCGAGGACTGCCTGATTTACGCGCTGACAGAGGAAACGCAGACGGAGGGCGAAAGCGTGGCCGTAACGTCTCAAATCAAAATTGAGGGGATCAGAGGCCTATATACGGCGAAAGATATTCAGCGCGAATCCGTGTTTGAAAAAACGCTTCGCCGCGAATATGTCTACGATGCGTCGCGCGGATGTCTTGTCATCGCCGGCGCGCAGTGATACAATGAAAGCTGAAAGACGAAAGAACGGAAATCGGAAGAAGGGGTGAAACATGAACGCGCTGAGCGAAGCGCTGCAGGGCGCGCGGCGCATTGTCTTTTTCGGCGGCGCGGGCGTGTCGGTGCCCAGCGGGATTCCTGATTTTCGCGGCGAAAACGGACTGTATGCGAAGGAATATGACGGCCTGACGGCGGAAATGCTGCTCAGCCACTCGTTTTTCTGCCTGCATCCGGATATTTTCTACGATTTTTATAAAAAGCACATGCTTTATCCGAACGCAAAGCCGAACATTGTGCATGTCAGGCTGGCCGAGATGGAACGGACGGGCAGGGTGACGGCGGTTGTCACGCAGAATATCGACGGCTTGCACAAGAAAGCGGGAAGCCGAAACGTGTTCGAATTGCACGGCAGCGTATACGAGAATTTCTGCATGGGCTGCGGAAAGCGCTTCGGACTGGATTTCATCCTGAAAGCGCCCGGCGTGCCGCGCTGCCCGGAATGCGGCGATATTGTGCGTCCGGAGGTCACGCTCTACGGCGAGCCGCCGGATCATTGGTTTATGACGGGCGCGTGCCGGGAAATCTCGAATTGCGATACGCTGATCGTCGCGGGTACGAGTCTGTCGGTCGAACCCGCCGCGTCGTGCCTTGAGTACTTCCGAGGCAGGCGGCTGATTGTAATCAACAGGAATGAAACCCCGGCGGACGCGCGCGCAACGCTTGTGCTGCATGAGGACGTCGCGAAGGTTTTTGAAACGCTGTAAAGGAGAACGCTTATGCGCCAGAGGAAAAGACAGGTGACGGACAAGGCGACAATCTGCGCCATGCTTGACGCCATGGATACGATTCACGTCGCGATGCATGACGAGCCTTTCCCGTATATTGTGCCGCTGAATTTCGGCTATCATTGGGAGGACAAGCTCACCTTCTATTTCCATTGCGCGCACGAGGGCTACAAGCTCGAACTGCTGCACCGAAACCCGCATGTCTGCGTCAATGCGTCGAGTTTTGTTTCCTATGCGGGCGCGAGCGTCAAGGGGCATCTGCACGATTATCGCTCGGTAACGGCGCGCGGCGTGGCGGAGAAACTCGAACCGGATTCGGCGGAGTTTATTCATGCCCACGAGCGGCTGCTTGCGCACAATCTGCGCGACACGTCGCAAGTGCACACAACGGCGATGAAGTTTATCGAACTGTGGAAAATTACCTGTGAAGATGTGACGGCAAAGGCGGAAATTACGCCGAAATCCCCGAAAGACGTGGCCTACGCGCCGGCAAAGGGCGACGGTGTGCCGCTGGATGAGAGCCATATTCTGGATATGCAGAAGTAAAACGCGGGGTGATACCGCTTTCGCCTCCACCGAAGTCTGTAAGCATCAAACGCTTGCCTGCGCGGGCGATTTTGCGCAATTTCCTAAAAGAAAAAGAACGGATCGGCAGGCCTGTCGATCTGTTTTTGCATGCTTGCCTTGCATGTTTTCGATATGTTATAATTAATACTAATTCTTGTTAAAATGGCTTAATCCGCGCACCATCTTTTTCGCTCTGACTTTGCCTCGTTCCGTTCAACGTACCTCCAGTACGCCTCACTTCACTTGGCTTCGTCAGAACAAAAAATCTGATGCGCTCTGTTAAGCATTTTAACTGCGAATTAGTATAAACAGGATTCCGGGCTGCTTTTTCTGAAAAGAAGAAGCAGCTCTTTTGTATAGACGCGCGGCATGGCAAAGGGCAGCGTGCAAACAATCCGAATCGGATAGATCATATTGTTCTGAAACGATCAAATGCGGCGGAAATGTGAAATCTTTCTTTTGAGAGAAAAATTAGGGAAGAAACGGGCGGTCTGCTCCGTCTAATGAGTGAAGTTCTAAATGCAAAGCGCGCCACATATAAACCTTCGAGGTGATAAGTGGAGGCGATGCGGATGAACAAAAAGCGCTTCGGTTCGCTTTCCGTGAGGCATTGGGCCATGATCTTCGCGCTGGCGGCTTTGACGGCCGTCTATGTGACGCGAAGCGACGGCTCGGGGCTGATGGCGGCGACGACGACGCGCGAGCTGCCGGTGTATAACGTCGATACAGAGGAAAAAGTGCTCTCCATCAGCTTTGACGCCGCATGGGGAAACGCCAATACAGAGGGGATTTTGAACATTCTGGATCAATACGGGGTGAAGACCAATTTCTTTCTGGTCGGCTTCTGGGCGGAAAAATACCCCGAGCTGGTGGCGGAGCTGCAAGCCAGAGGGCATGAAGTGGGCAACCATTCCGCCACGCACCCGCATATGTCGAAGCTCTCCGATTCGCAGATTCGCGAGGAGCTGAAACGGTGCAGCGATTTGGTGCAGTCCATCACGGGCAAGCCGACCACACTTTTCAGACCGCCGTATGGCGAATACAACGACGAAGTGGTACGCATCAGCCGGGAAGAAGGCTATGAATGTATCCAGTGGAATGTGGATTCGCTCGATTGGAAGAACATCAGCGCCGAAGACATGGTCAGGCGATGCACGAAGAACGTGAATCCCGGCGACATCGTGCTCTTCCATAACGATTCCAAGTATATCCTGCAAGCGCTGCCGCAGATTCTCGAATACTATCAGCGGGCGGGTTACAGGGTCATTCCGATTTCCGAGCTCCTGCTTGAGGGCGAAACGTGGATCGATCATGCGGGCACACAGCATTTGGCCACGCCGCCGCCTTCGGCGTCAACAGGCAATGAATCAAGAAAGATTGAGCAATAAGGAGGACGTACAATGGAAAACGTCATTAACACACTGCATTTGAGCGGTAAGGTTGTGGGGACGCCCGTGGTGGGGCATGAAGCGTTCGGCGAGAAATTTTATTACCTGACGCTGGGCGTGCCGCGTCTGTCCGGCGCGCAGGATCTGCTGCCGGTTACGCTTTCCGAGCGGCTGCTCGACGGCTCGATGCTCTCCGACGGCGATACGCTGGCCATTGACGGACAGGTGCGCTCCTACAACAAAATCATCGAAGGCGCGGGGCGGCTGCTGATTACGGCGTTCGCCCAGAAGATCGTTGAAAACGACGAGCACGAGAATCCCAATCAAATCCAGTTGACCGGCACGCTCTGCAAGGCTCCGGCGTATCGAACGACGCCGTTTGGGCGCGAGATTGCCGATATGATGCTGGCTGTAAACCGGGCATACGGAAAGAGCGACTATATTCCGTGCATCACGTGGGGGCGGAGCGCGCGTTTTGCCGCTAAGCTGGATGTGGGCGACAAGATCACCCTGACGGGGCGGCTGCAATCGCGCGCGTATCAGAAGCAGATGCCGGATGGCAGCGTGATCGAAAAAACGGCGTATGAGGTTTCCGTCGGCCATTTGGAATTGCTGGACGGCGCGCATAACGCCGATCCGGCGCAGGCGCATCCCGCGCATGCGTTTCACGCGGAGGCGGCGCAGCCGCAATAAGCGGTCGCTTTAGTGAAATAAAGAAGAAAAGCGGTGAAACAGAGCGTTCGCCGCTTTTTTTTGCGCGGTATCTGTGCTATAATGAAGTGAAATTGATCGACAGACGTTATGAGGAGGACGGCAGCATGCAGGATCACATCATCAACGATCAGATTGCCGATTTGGCTCGCGCGATGCTTGAGCTGGATAATATGGACGAAGCCTATCGTTTCTTTGAAGATATTTTTACGATTCACGAATTGCAGGCGGTCGCGCAGCGGCTGGCGGTTGCGCGCCTTTTGCAGAAAAAGGTCACCTATCAGGAGATTGCCGAGCGTACCGGCGCGAGCACGGCGACCATCAGCCGCGTCAATCGCTGCCTGACCTATGGCGCGGGCGGTTATCAGCTCATTTTGGGCAAAACGAAATTCGGCGATGAAATAAGCGAGGGAAATCCATGAACTTAAACGACCTGAACAGAGAACAGCGGCTCGCGGCGGAAACGCTTGAAGGGCCGCTTTTGGTGCTTGCGGGCGCGGGATCGGGCAAGACCCGCGCGCTGACGTATCGCGTGGCGAATTTGCTGGAGCACGGCGTGCCGCCGTGGGCGATTATGGCGATCACCTTCACCAACAAGGCGGCGAAGGAGATGCGGGAGCGCATTGAAAAACTGGCGGGCGCGGGGGCGGAGGACATCTGGGTTTCGACGTTCCACTCCGGCTGCGCGAAAATTCTGCGCCGCGACATCGAAAAACTGGGCTACACGCGCTCCTTCACGATCTACGATGACGACGACCAGATGAGCGCGCTGAAGGAAATTCTGAAAAAGCTGAACATCGACGACAAGTTCTTGCCGCCCAGAGAGATCAAGGGCAAGATTTCCGATGCGAAAAACAAGCTGCTCGGCCCGCAGGATTGGTTTTCGCAGAGCGAGAGGGACTATCGAAGCCAACTCGTTTACGACGTCTATCAGGCGTATGAGGAAAAGCTGAAAAGCTCGAACGCGCTGGATTTCGACGATTTGATCGTCAAAACGCTTGAGCTTTTTGCACAGCATCCGCCGGTGCTGGAGGCCTATCAACGCAAGATTCGGTATATCCATGTCGATGAGTATCAGGATACGAACTACGCGCAATATATGCTCGTGCGCCTGCTGGCGGCGCAGAGCCGAAACCTTTGCGTCGTCGGCGACGACGATCAATCCATCTACGGCTGGCGCGGCGCGGATATCCGAAACATTCTCGATTTTGAGAAGGATTTCCCGGATGCAAAGGTCATCAAGCTGGAGCAGAATTACCGCTCCACGGCAAATATTCTGGATGCGGCGAATCAGGTCATCGCGCTCAACGCCAACCGCAAGGATAAAGCGCTGTGGACGCAGCAGGGACCCGGCGAATTGATCCGGCTGTATCGGGCGGGCGACGAGCGCGAGGAGGCGGCCTGGATTTGCCAGCAGATTCGCGAATTGAAATCGCGCGGCGAGGAGCTTGGCCGCTTTGCCGTGCTCTATCGAACCAATGCGCAGTCCCGCGTCATTGAAGAATCGTTCGTGCAGGCGGGCATCCGCTATCGGATGTACGGCGGGCTGAAATTCTATGACCGCAAGGAGGTCAAGGATATTCTGGCTTATCTGCGCGCGCTGGTCAACCCGGCGGACGATATTTCCGTGCGGCGCATCATCAACGTGCCCAAGCGCGCCATCGGCGATACGACGGTGAACGAATTGGCGCGCCACGCCGCGCAGGAGGAAATGCCGCTGTTGACCGCGTGCATGGATATGCCGGAGAGCCTGAACGTCCGCGCGCGCAAGAGCGTGGAGAAATTCAGCGAGCTGATGATGAGCCTGACCATGATGCAGGAGACGATGAAGCTGACCGAACTGGTGCAGTATGTCATCGACACGGTCGGGCTGGAAAGCCAGTATACCAAGGAAGACAACGACGAAAACCGTTCCCGCGTGGAGAACATTCGCGAATTTGTCGGCGCGGTCAAGGAATTTGAAGAGAAAGCCGACAACCCGACGCTGACGGATTATTTGGAAAACGTGTCTCTGGTGTCCGATCTGGATGAGATGGACGACGACGGCGGCGCAGTGACGATGATGACGCTGCACAGCGCGAAGGGCCTTGAATTTCCGAATGTATTCATGGTCGGCATGGAGGAAAACCTGTTTCCGTCGGCAAGAAGCCGCGACGACGAGGCGCGCATGGAGGAAGAACGCCGCCTCTGCTACGTCGGCATCACGCGCGCGCGGGAGAGGCTGTTCCTGTCTCACGCATCGCGGCGCATGCTGTATAACCAGATTCAATTCAACGATCGCTCCCGGTTTATCGACGATATTCCGGCGCGGCTGATCGAGGATGTTTCCGACAGGGGCGGCCGGAGCGGCGGCTTTTCGGGAAACAAAAAGCCCGGAGGAAATTGGCAAAGCGGCGGCTGGCAGCAGCCCGCGTGGAGCAAGAGCAGCGGTTTTGCGCCGATGCAGCCGCAGGCGGGGCAATCAAACTGGAAGCCGAAAACGAGCTACAATGTCGCAAAGCCGACGGGACAGGCGCAGAGCTTCTCCGGCTGGAACGCAAAAAGCGCGACGGTTGGCGGCGTGACCGTTCAGGGCGTGCAGCGCGGAATGAACGAGCCGCCGAAGGTGGTGGCCTCGCAGGCACATGAAACGGAGAAACCATCGATCTACGCGCCCGGCGACCATGTGATGCACAGAAAATTTGGGCGCGGCGCGGTTGTGCGCGTCAGCGGAAGCGGCTCGGACGCCCGCATTATGATTCGATTTGACGACGTTCGTGTGGGCGTGAAGGAATTAGCGCTGACAATTGCGCCAATGATCAGGCTGGAGGAGTGAACAAAACGTGAGCGAGACAAACGATTTGCAGCGCATGCGCGAGTTGATCGACAAGCTGAACGAAGCCTCGCGCAGGTATTACGATCAGAATGAATCCGATATATCCGACGACGAATGGGATGCGATGTACGCCGAGCTGCGTAAGCTGGAGGAAAAGACTGGCGAGCGCATGGCAGATTCGCCGACCCGACGTGTTGGCGGCGCGGTGATGGAGGGCTTTGAGCAGCACCGTCACATCGCGCGGCTCTGGAGTATGGACAAGGCGCAGAGCGAAGAGGAGATTCTCGCGTGGGCGCAGCGCTGCGAAAAGCAGACGAACGACGCGGGCGGCCTGCCGAAAAACAGCTATTGCGTGGAATATAAGCTCGACGGTCTGACGGTCAACCTGACATACGACGGAGGCAAGCTGGTTCAGGCGGCGACACGCGGAAACGGCGAGATCGGCGAGGCGATTCTGCCGCAGGCGATGACGATCCGCACCATTCCGCTGACCATCCCGTTCACCGGCAGGATGGAGGTGCAGGGCGAGGGCATCATGCGCTTGTCCGAACTGAAAAAATACAACGAAACCGCCGCCGAGCCGCTCAAAAACGCGCGCAATGCGGCTGCGGGTGCGCTGCGCAACCTCGATCCGCAGGTGACGGCGAGCCGCCATCTGGACGCATTCTTTTATCAAATCGGCTATATCGAGGGCAAGAGCTTTGAAACCCAGCAGGATATGCTGGTGTTTATGAAGGAAAACGGCCTCAACATCAGCCCGTTCGTTCGTCCGGCGCAGACCATCGAGGAAGCGCTGGAGGCCGTGCATGAAATCGAGCAAAAACGGGAGACGCTGGATTTCCTGATCGACGGTGCGACGATCAAGATTACGGACATGCGCACGCGCGAGGTGCTGGGCACGACAGACAAATTCCCGCGATGGTCAATTGCTTTTAAGTTCCCCGCGCAGGAAACCGTCACCAAGCTGCTGAAAATCACGTGGGAGGTCGGGCGCACGGGCAAGCTCACGCCGCTGGCGCACCTGTCCCCGGTGGATATCTGCGGCGTGACGGTGAAGCGAGCGACGCTCAACAACTACGACGATATCTGCCGCAAGCGCGTGCGCATCGGGAGCGAGGTCTGGGTGCGCCGCTCCAACGACGTTATCCCGGAAATCATGGGCGTCGTTTGGGATGGCGAAGGCGAAGCGCCGGAAACGGATATCCAGCCGCCGACGGTCTGCCCCGCATGCGGCGGCGAACTGGTCAAGCTGAGGGAGGATGGCGTTCACCTGTTCTGCCTCAATCGGACGAGCTGCCGCCCGCAGGCGATTGCCCGCATGGCGCATTTTGCCTCGCGGCAGGGCATGGACATCGAAACATTCAGCACGCGAACGGCCGGGTTGTTTTACGACGAGCTGGGTGTTCGCTCGGCGGCGGATCTGTACCATCTGGATCGGGAAAAGCTGGTCGCGCTGAAGGGCTTTGGTGAAAAGAAGGCGGAAAAACTCTTTGCCGAGCTGGAGAAGAGCAAGGACTGCGAACTGGACGCCTTTTTGTTCGCTATTGGTATTCCCAATATCGGCAAAAAGACGGCGTATGACCTGATGGCGCATTTCGGCACGCTGGAAGCGCTGATGGGCGCGAGTGAGCAGGAGCTGGTGGACGTCGAGGATGTGGGCGGCATTGTGGCCGCCTCCATTACGGAATACTTTGCGGACGAAGAAAACCGCCGCTTTGTAAACCGCCTGCTGGAAGCCGGCGTTCGCCCGCAGATGCACGCGCAGCAGGACGCGGGCACGTTGTTTGAGGGAATGACGTTTGTGCTGACCGGCACGCTGCCGACGCTTTCCCGCGCGCAGGCGCAGGAGATGATCCGCAAAAACGGTGGCAAGGCGACCGGCAGCGTATCCAAGAAGACCAGCATCGTTCTGGCCGGGGAAAGCGCGGGCAGCAAGCTGGATAAGGCGCGCGAGCTGGGGGTGCGCATCATCGACGAGGCGCAGTTTTTGCAGATGATCGAGCAGCAGAAGCGCCCGGAGCCGACGGGCGATTGAAAACGTGTACGCTTAACGAAAAAATCTGTGGAAGTAGGCCATTTCCTTTTGTAAATCTCTGTGGTATAATCAGACAATAAATCTGCGTGAAAAGAAGGGGTGATTTTCCGTGCAGAGCATGACCGGCTACGGCCGCGGGCTTGTCTGCGAGGACGGGCGCGAAATGACGGTCGAGGTCAAGAGCGTCAATCATCGTTTTCTGGATGTTTCCTTCCGTCTTGCGCGGCCCATCGCGTTTCTGGACGACGCTGTGCGCACGGGCGTGGCAGAGCGGCTGGCGCGCGGGCATGTGGATGTCTTCGTCAATTATGTGAACCATCGCGAGGATGCGCGCCGCGTTCGTGTGGACATGCAGCTTGCGAAAGCCTATCGGCAGGCGGCGGGCGAATTGAGCGAAGCGCTCGGCGTGAAAAACGATCTTCCGCTTTCGGATTATATGAATATGCCGGATGTGCTGACGGTGGAAGCCTCCGAGGAGGATCAGGACGCGGTTCGCGCGCTGTTCATGCGGGCGCTGAATCTGGCGCTGGACGATCTGATGGCTATGCGGAAGCGCGAGGGAAACAGCCTGCGCGGCGACATGATGAAAAAGCTCGACGCGATTGACGGTCTGCGCGAAAGCATTGCGACACGCGCGCCGACGGTCGTGGAGGAATACCGCGCAAAGCTCAGCCAAAGGCTGTCTGCGCTGCTCAGCGGCGACATCGACGAGGCGCGCTTCGCCACCGAGGTGGCGATTTTTGCGGATCGCGCGGCGATTGACGAGGAGCTTGTGCGCCTGAGCAGCCACATTGCGCAGCTTCGCGCGACGGCGGAGCTTGACGAGCCGGTTGGCAGAAAGCTCGATTTTCTGGTGCAGGAGCTGAACCGAGAGGTCAATACCATCGGATCGAAGGCCTCCGACGCGCAGATTGCCGGGTGCGTCGTTGCGGCGAAGGGCGAAATCGAAAAGCTGCGCGAGCAGGTTCAGAATATCGAATAATAAAAAACATCGGAGGTATCCGTGGACATCAAGCTCATCAATGTCGGCTACGGCAATTTCATATCTTCAAGCCGCATCATCGCGATCATTGGGCCGGAATCTGCGCCGGTCAAGCGCATGATTCAGGAGGCGCGCGAGGAGCGCCGCCTGATTGACGCGACATACGGCAGAAGAACGCGCGCGGTGATCATTTCCGACAGCGACCATGTGATTTTATCCGCGGTTCAGCCGGAAACGATTGCGCATCGCTTTGATATCAAGGATAACACAACCATCGTCGAGGAGGAAGAACTGTAATGCACAAGGGGAAGAGGGGCGTTCTGTTTGTCTTTTCCGGGCCGTCCGGCGTGGGAAAGGGCACGCTGAAGGCCAAATTGTTTGAGGAATTTGCCGACCAAATTGCGTATTCTGTTTCCGCAACGACGCGCGGGCCGCGCGAAGGCGAGGTGGACGGAAAGGATTACTTTTTCATCTCCAGGCAGGAGTTTGAACGGCGCGTGAAGAATAATGAATTTCTGGAGCATGCCGAATTTGCAGGCAACTGCTACGGCACGCCGCGCGCCTACGTGGAAAAGCTGCTGGACAGCGGCATGAACGTCGTGCTGGAAATCGACGTGCAGGGCGCGCTTCAGGTGATGAAGAGCATGCCCGAATGTGTCAGCGTGTTTATTCTGCCGCCGAGCTTTGAAGAACTGGAGCACCGGCTGCGCGGGCGCGGCACCGAGACCGAGGAGAAAGTTCGCGAGCGGCTGGAAACCGCCAAGCGCGAATTGCCGTATGCGCCGCAGTACGATTACCAGATCGTCAACGGCGGCGATATCGAGGCCGCCTATCAGAGCCTGCGCGAGGTATTTCTCAAGAGCACGGGCGAGGCCTGATGCCCAAAGCGCAATGAACCCGCTTCACGGCGATATTTTAGAGGAGGAAAACCCGATATGTCTATGACCGATCCTACGATTTTGCAGCTTCTTGAAAAAGCGGATTGCCGCTATACGCTGGTTGTTGAAACGAGCAAGCGCGCCCGTCAGCTCATCGACGGCGTTCCACCGCTCATCGACGCTAAGGACAAGGAGAACATGCCTCTCTCCGTCGCGATTGACGAGGTGAATCGCGGGCTGATTACCTACGAGCGTTCCCCGGAAATTGATGTCAAGTGAGATGAAAAAACCGTGCGTTGTCCTCGGCGTGACCGGGGGCATTGCGGTTTATAAGGCATGCGAGCTGCTGCGCCTGCTGCAAAAGCGGGGCATCGACGTTTTTGTTGTGATGACGCAGAACGCATGCCGTTTTGTTGCGCCGCTGACGTTTGAGACGCTCTCCGGTCATCCCGTTGCGGTGGATACGTTTGACCGCCCGCAGACGTGGGAGGTCGAGCACATCGCGCTGGCCAAACGCGCGGATCTGTTTCTGATTGCGCCCGCGACGGCCAACATCATGGGCAAAATGGCCTGCGGCATTGCGGATGATATGCTGTCTACGACGGTGATGGCGACGCGCGCGCCTGTTCTGGTTGCGCCCGCGATGAATACCGGCATGTGGGAAAACGCCGCCGTGCAGCAAAACGTCAAGACGCTTCGGGCGCGCGGCGTTGAAATCGTCGCGCCGGTTTCCGGTCATCTTGCCTGCGGGGACAGCGGAGCGGGAAAGCTGGAAGACGTTGCAGTGATTGCCGAACGCGCCTGCGAGCTGCTTTTTGCGAAAAAGGATATGGAAGGCCTGCGCGTCATGGTGACGGCGGGGCCGTCCCGAGAGGCACTTGATCCGGTTCGCTATATATCCAACCGATCCTCCGGCAAGATGGGCTACGCCATCGCGCAGGCGGCGCAAAAGCGCGGCGCGGAGGTGACGCTGCTCAGCGGGCCGGTTGCAATCGAAGCGCCTCAGGGCGTGAAGCTCGTGCCGTTTACGACGACGCAGGAGCTGCTTGACCGGGCGAGCGAGCTGGCACAGGAGCAGGATTTGCTGATTCAGGCCGCCGCGCCGGCGGATTATCGGGCGAAGGAAATTGCGCCCCAGAAGATCAAAAAGCAGGGCGGCGAACCGATGACCTTCACGCTGGTGGAAAACCCGGATGTTGCCGCGACACTCGGAAAGGCCAAGCGGAGCGGGCAGGTTTTTGTCGGCTTTGCGGCGGAAACCAACGACGTTCTGGCGCACGCGAGGGACAAGCTGGCGCGCAAGAATCTCGATATGATCGTGGCCAACGATGTGACGCGCCCCGGCGCGGGGTTTGACGTGGACACCAATATCGTGACGCTCATCACGAAGGACGGGCAGGAGGCACTGCCGATGATGAGTAAGGCGGAGGTCGCGCAGCGGATTCTTGATCGCGCGCTGGCGCTCAGAAGAGAATAAACGATGAACTGCCGTTTGAAAGAAAGCGGCAGTTTTTTCGTAATTGTACGGTTTCAGCGCTCTTTTTTGCTGTTTCACGTGCAGAAAACTTGACGGAATCCCCGTTTATGCATATAATTGAGGATATGCTTATATAGGGCGGCATAGAACCGTTTTGGCGGAGAACACGGCATGGCGGAAGGAGGGCGATACGATGAAAGCAAAGGGATCCCGCGTATGCAGCGGGGCGATTGTGCTTTTTGTATTTGTCTGCCTGCTGCTGGCCGGAGCGGGGCGGTTGATCGCCTCGGAAGGCGACGCGCAGCACATGCCCGACCTGAGCCAAAGGCAGGCGTGGCTCTGCGCCGCGCCTAATGCGGCACAGGAGCCGCTGACGGATGCGCGTCAGGAGATTCGGCCGGGCGGGGAGCATCGTTTCGCCTTTTCCGCGAACCGGGAAGGGCAGCGCGCAGCAGCGCTTTTGCAGCGGCGCGACGCGAACGGCAACATTCTGCCGGGAAGCGAAAGCTATATGAAGACCGTCTATCGGGCATTTCCCTTGGGTGATGGGTTCGCATAGCGCGAAAAATGGAGACGCGAACCTTTCAACAATATCAAAAGCGAGGAAAAACGTTATGGCTAACAAGCATGCTAAGGCGAAAAATCTGCGCGCCCGCGCGCTGGTTTCGCTCGTCGCAATCATTGTTGTCGTCGCCGTTTGCGCCTATCTGGGTCTGTGCGGCTTCGGCAAGGGCACGATGATCAACTACCTCAAGCCGTGGGGCGATGCAATCAGCCTCGGCCTTGACCTGCGCGGCGGCGTTTACACCGTCTATCAGGCGGAGAACAACGGCGACCCGGATTTTGACACCAAGATGGAATCCACGGTGAGCATCCTCACCAGCCGTTTGACCCGTCAGGGCTTCACCGAGGCGACCGTCACCCGTCAGGGCAGCGACCGCATCCGCGTGGAGATTCCGAACGTGTCTGACCCGAACCAGATCCTGACCATCATCGGTACGCCGGCTCAGCTCTACTTTGTCGATGAGAGCGGCAACAACCTGATGGAAGGCGGGATGGTGAAGAATGCGCAGGCGGCGCAGGATCAGGACGGAAAGCCCTGCATCGCCTTTGAGCTGACCGACGAGGGCGCGAAGATCTTCGCGGAGGCCACGGCGGCTAACCTCGGCAAGACCATCTCCATCACGCTGGACGGCGAGACCATCTCCCGCGCGACGGTCAACACCGTTATCGCCGGCGGCAAGGGCGAAATCACCGGCAACTTCACCGCGGATGAGGCGAAGAATCTGGCGACCCTGATCCTTTCCGGCGCGCTGCCGCTGAACCTGACGCAGCTCGAAGTGAGCGCCATTTCCGCGACGCTGGGCGTTGAGGCGCTCGACCGCGCGATTCAGGCGGGCATCATCGGCGTGGCGCTGGTCATGCTGTTCATGCTCTTCCGCTATCGCCTCTGCGGCCTCGTGGCGGATATCGCGCTGACCATTTACATTATGATCGTCGTGCTGCTGCTGGCGCTGACCGGCGCGCAGCTGACCCTGCCGGGCGTCGCGGGTATCATCCTGGGCATCGGCATGGCTGTTGACGCGAACGTTGTCATCTTTGAGCGCATCCGTGAGGAAGTCAAGAACGGCCGCCCGATTGGCTCCGCCGTTCGCAAGGGCTTCTCCAACGCGCTTTCTGCCATCATCGACTCGAACGTGACGACCATCATCGCCGCCGTCGTGCTGTATGCCTTCGGCACCGGCTCTGTGCGCGGCTTCGCGCTGACACTGGGCATCGGCGTGGCGACCTCCCTGGTCACGGCTGTGTTCGTCACCCACAAGCTGCTGGATATCTTTGCCGACCTCGGCATCAAGAACCAGAAGCTCTACGTGTGATAAGGCGAGGAGGAATGAAACATGGATATCAAAGTGAAAAGCCACCTCAAGCCCTGCGCAGCCGTCTCTATCGCCATTATGATTGTGGCGCTGGTGATGACGCTGACCGGCCACGGCATGAATCTGGGCGTTGATTTTACCGGCGGCACCATTATGACCTACAACATGGGCGAGCAGTTTGAAACTGCGGACGTTGAAAAGGTTCTGGCCGACAACGGCATTTCCGACGCGCAGATCGCCAAGACGGGCGAAAACGACACGCAGGTGCAGATTCGCATCAGCGACAAGGAGAACACGGACGATCTCCGCACGGCGCTGGAAAACACGCTCGGCGAGAAATACACCGGCATGGAATACGTCGATATTTCCCGCGTAGGCGCGATTGCGGGCCGCGACCTGATTAACAACGCCATCAAGAGCGTGAGCCTTGCGGCGGTGCTGATGCTGCTGTACATCGCGGTTCGCTTCGACTTCTATTCCGGTCTGGCTGCGATCATCGGTCTGCTGCATGACGTGGCGATCATGCTCTCCGCGGTGGTGCTGCTGCACAGCTTCATCCGCGTGGAGACGACGTTCATCGCCGCGCTGCTGACCATCGTGGGTTATTCCATCAACAATACGATCATCATCTTTGACCGCATTCGCGAAAATTCCCACAAGAGCACGCTGCGCCAGTTGAATCGTGAGAGCATCGTGAATCTCTCCGTGCAGGAGTCCCTCTCCCGCACGCTGAACACGACGATCACCACGCTGCTGACCATCGTTACCCTGTACATCATGGGCGTGGACTCCATCAAGCAGTTTGCGCTCCCGCTGATTATCGGCATTGTTGCGGGCACCTATTCCGCGAACCTGATCAACGGCTATGTGTGGGCGGCGCTGATGGACAAGCGCGACGCGAGCAAGCGCGCGAAGGCCAAGGCGTAATCAACCGGGCGATTCAGCCCGCCAAATCAGAGGATCAACCCTCTGGTTTGGCGATGAACGCGAATTTGCGTTTATCGCCAAACCACGAGGGAGAAAGGGGGCTTCGGCATGCTTCGATTGATACCGAAAAATCAGGAAAAGAGGCAGGTTCCGCCGGAGCTTGCCTCGCTTGGATTGCCCGACAGGCTGCTTGAGCTGCTGCTGGATCGGCAAATCGACACGCCGGAAAAAATCGAGCGCTATCTGCATCCGAAGCGCGAGGATCTGCATGACCCGATGCTGATGCAGGATATGGGGAAGGCGGTCGCCGTCATCCGCGACGCCATCGAGAAGCATGAGGAGATCACGGTTTTCGGCGATTACGACGTGGATGGCGTTACCGCCACGGCCATTCTTCTGACCTATTTGCGCAAACAGGGCGCACAGGTCGATTTTTATATTCCGGACAGACACGGCGAGGGATACGGCCTGAATATCGCGGCGGTCGAACAGATTGCGTCACATTCCAAATTGCTGATTACCGTGGATTGCGGTATTACCTGCGCGGCGGAGGTCGCGCGGGCGAAGGAATTGGGGATGCGCGTGATCGTGACGGATCACCACCAGCTCGGACCGCAGATGCCCGAGTGCGAGGCGGTGCTCAATCCGCTGCTGGGTGATTACCCATTTCGTCGGCTGTGTGGCGCGGGCGTTGCGTTTAAGCTGGTTCAGGCAATCGGCGGGACGGAAGCGATTGAGCCGCTTTGGGAGCTCGCCGCGCTGGCGACGATTGCGGATATTGTGCCGCTGATGGATGAAAACCGCGTCATTGTGTCCTACGGGCTGGCGGCGATGGCGGCTACGCAGCGGCCGGGGCTGATTGCGCTGATGGAATCCGCCGGAGTTGACCCGCAGAAGGTCACATCCGCCGACGTTGCGTTCCGCATGGCGCCGCGAATCAACGCGGGCGGGCGGCTGGCGCTGGCCTCGCGCGGCGTTCAGCTTTTGACGACACGGCGAATGGACACGGCGAAGGAGATTGCCGAAGAACTGAATCAGGATAACATCCGCCGCCGGGAGCTGGAGATTGACATTTTCAAGCAGGCGGACGAGATGACGCGGCAGCAGATTGATTTTATGAACGAACGCGCCATTGTCGTCTGCGGCGAGGGATGGAATCCCGGCGTCATCGGGCTGGCAGCTTCCAGGCTGGTGGAAAAATACAAATGGCCGACGGTGCTGCTCGCTCAGGACGGCGATATCTGCGTCGGTTCTGCGCGGTCGATTCCCGGCGTGAACATCCATGATGCAATGAGCACATGCCGCGACCTGTTCGTTCGCTTCGGCGGGCATGCACAGGCTGCCGGATTGACGATTGAAGCTAAAAATGTGCCGGAATTTAGAAGGCGGCTGAGCGAGGCCATTCGGGCGCAAGCCGCGCCGGAAGCATTTATTCCGACGGAGGAATATGACCTCGAGTTGGAGCTTTCCGAAATGACGGAGGCGTTTGTGGATGCGTTTTCCGCCATGCAGCCGACGGGGTTCGGAAATCCCGCGCCGGTGTTCTGCGTGCGCGGCGTGCACACGACGGACGTGCGAACCATCGGCAAAGACGGCGCGCATCTGCGGATGAGGCTTGCGCAGGGCGGCGAAATGCGGTCGGCTATCGGCTTTCGGATGGGTGACCGTGCGGCCGATCTGCCGGAAATCATTGAAGCGATCATCACGCTTTCCATCAACGTTTGGCAGGATAAGCGCAGTGTGCAGTGCGAACTGCGTCAGCTTCAGGCGTATATGCCGGGAAAGGCGTTCATTGCCGAATGTCAGCGGCAGAGCGACGTACTGGATGACGCGCTGCTGAACGCCCTGTGCCTGCCGGAGGGAGAAGCGTTAGACATTGAACAGATGTCCCTTGAGCAGGCGAAAACGGTTCTGGCCGGTGAATTTGAAAAGGGCTATCAGGGCATTCTGATCGGTGTGCATACGCTGGCGGCGATGAAGCTGCTCAACGTGCATCTGGCCGTGATGCATGCCCAACTGGACTACGCCATTGAGCGGACGAGCGACATTCGCGGCTTTAACGCGCTGGTGATGACGCCGGACTGGTCGAACATTGCGTTTTCGCCGAGGCTGATTGTCGCGATGGACGGATTTTTGAGCGACGGTGAGCGCGCGCTGGCCAAGTGCCAGTTTCCCGAGGCGCGCATCATTGAAGTGACCAATATGCGGACGCAGAGCGCGGCCTGCGCAGGCAGGCTGCTGCCGAGCGACGACGCGCTGCGCCAACTGTATAAGGCGCTGCGCCAGCGGGAACGGACGGATTGCACCCTAAACGTGCTTTCCGCCGCAATCGGGCTGGACGAGAGCACGATTCGATGCGGCATGCGCATCATGGAGCAGCTTGGGCTGGTCGAATATACGCTTCAGCCGTTTCGCTTTCAGCTCATCCCCAGCGGCAAAGTGTCGCTGGAAAACAGCATGCTCCGCGCGAAGCTGTTACAGATGAAGGACGAAGGGGGGAAACCGTTTTGACGCAGGACGAATGTAAGAATCTCGACGAATTGATTGCAACGCTGGTGAAATATCACCCGGAGGCCAATGTCGAGCTGGTGGAAAAGGCGTATCACTTTGCCGAAAAGGCGCACGCCGGACAACTGCGCAAATCGGGTGAACCCTATTTCGTGCATCCGCTGACCGTTGCCGGGATTCTGGCGAAGCTGATGCTCGACGCGCCGACAATCGCCGCCGGTCTGCTCCACGATACGGTGGAGGATTGCGACGATGTGACGATCGAGGTCATCGAGCAGGAATTCGGGCAGGAGGTTGCGCTGCTCGTCGACGGCGTGACCAAATTGAAACGGCTGGATTTTACCTCCCGCGTGGAGCAGCAGGCCGAATCCATCCGTAAGATGATCCTGGCGATGAGCAAGGATATCCGCGTTGTGCTTATCAAATTGGCGGACAGAACGCACAACATGCGTACCCTGAAATCTCAGCCGCCGGAGAGCCAGAAGCGAATCGCACAGGAGACGCTCGACATTTACGCGCCGCTGGCGCATCGTCTTGGCGTATATAAAATCAAGCAGGAGCTTGAGGATCTGTGCCTGCGCTATCTCGATCCGGAGGGATATCAGAACCTGATTGTCAAGGTCGGCATGAAGCGCGCCGAGCGCGAGGAAAACATCCGCACGGTGATCGACACCCTGAGCGACAAGCTCAAGGAGATGAACATTCACTACGAAATCGACGGCCGGCCGAAGCATTTCTACAGCATATACCGCAAGATGGTGCTCCAGCACAAGCCGTTTGAGCAGATTTTTGATTTGATCGCCATTCGCGTGCTGGTGGATACGGTGCAGGACTGCTATGCCGTGCTGGGCGTGGTGCACACGCTCTGGAAGCAGGTGCCCAACCGTTTCAAGGATTATATCTCCATGCCGAAGCCGAACATGTATCAATCGCTGCACACGACGGTCGTTGGCGAAAACGGCATGCCCTTTGAGGTGCAGATTCGAACCTATGAAATGCACCGCATCGCGGAATACGGCATTGCGGCGCATTGGCGCTACAAGGAAGGCAAGCAGGTTGCGGATTCGCTGGATAACAAGCTCTATTGGCTGCGCCAGATTCTGGATTGGCAGAACGACACGCGCGATTCCGAGGAATTCATCAAATCGCTCAAGGTCGATCTGTTCAGCGATGAAATCTTCGTCTTTACGCCGAAGGGCGAAATCATTGATCTGCCGAAGGGCGCAACGCCTCTCGACTTCGCCTATCGCATCCACAGCGCGGTCGGCAACAAGTGCGTCGGCGCGAAGGTCAACGGCCGAATCGTGACGCTGGATACGCCGCTCAACACGGGCGACTTTGTGGAAATCATCACCCAGCAGAACAGCAAGGGACCCAGCCGTGACTGGCTCAAAATCGTCAAAACCGCGCAGGCCAAGGCGAAAATCCGTCAGTTCTACAAGAAGGAATTGAAGGACGAGAACATCGCCAACGGCAAGCAGATGCTCGATTATGAGGCGAAGCGACAGGCGGTCAGCCTGCCGTCGCTGCTGAAAACGGAATATGTCGATCCGATTCTGCGGAAATTCTCGTTTGCGGATTTGGATGATCTCTACGCGGCGGTCGGATGCGGCGGCATTGCGGCGCAGCAGGTCGTCACCCGCCTGCGCGAAGAACAGCGCGCGCACGACAAGCCGCTTGTGCCGGTTTTGCCGCGCGTGGCCGAACCGACGACGCCCGCCCGCGGCGGCAAGAGCTCCTCGAAGGAGGATATGGGCATCAAGATCGCCGGGCTGCCGGGGTGTCAGGTTCACTTTGCCAAATGCTGCACGCCGCTGCCGGGCGACGAAATCATCGGCTATATCACGCGCGGACGCGGCGTGACGATCCATTCCAAGGAATGTGTTAACGTCAACGCATCGCATGACCCCGCGCGCTGGGTGGAGGCCGAGTGGAGCGACACGGTCAATTCCTCGTATAACGGCTCGATTCAGATTCTCGCGCAGGATCGTCACAACCTGCTGGCCGACCTGATGAGCTACCTGTCCGCGCAGAAGGTGACGGTCTGTGCGCTCAATGCCAAGGTCAACAACAACCAGACCTGCTCGATTGAGCTGACGCTTCAGGTGGCCAACAAGCAGGAGCTGGACTGGGTGATTAAACAGATTGCCAAGCGGCAGGATACCATAGAGATTTTCCGCGTGTAAGCGGAAGCGAAAGGACACATGCATGAGACTGGTGGTACAGAGGGTGCTCGAATCAAGCGTCAAGGTGGACGGAAGGGAAGTCGGGCGCATCGGCAAGGGATTCATGGTGCTTTGCGGCGTTGAAGATGGCGATACCGCGGAGGATGTGCGCTATTGCGTGGATAAAACCGTCAATCTCCGCATTTTTGAGGATGAAAACGACAAGATGAATCGCTCCATCCTCGATGCGGGCGGCGAAATTCTGGCGATTTCCCAGTTCACGCTGCATGGCGACGTCCGCCATGGCCGCCGTCCGAGCTTCATCCGCGCGGCAAGGCCGGAAGTGGCCGTGCCGATGTACGACGCATATTGTCAGGGGCTGCGCGAGGCGGGGATTCATGTGGAAACCGGCATTTTCCAGACAGATATGAAGGTTTCGCTCGTCAACGACGGCCCGGTGACACTGCTGATTGATTCAAGGAGGATGTTCTGATGGAGCTGGATATCAAAACCGTGATGGGCGGCCCGCTGGATGTGAACACCTACGTGGTGGGAGCGTCCGGCTCGAATCAGTGCGTGCTGATTGATCCCGGCGCGGAATATGCGGCGGTCAACGGCGCGGTCTGCGGCAGAGAGGTCAAGGCGGTGCTGCTCACGCACGCGCATTTCGATCACATGCTCTACGCCAGACCGTGGCTGAAGGACGGCGTGAAGCTTTATGTGCATAAGCTGGACGCACAGGCGCTTGCCGATCCCTCGCTGAATCTCTCCGGCGTTGTCGGCGCACAGCTCACGCTGCCGGATGCGGATGTCCTGCTCGAAGAGGGCGACTGCGTGGAAGAGGCGGGCATTCGCTTTGACGTGATGCACACGCCGGGACATACGCCGGGTTCGGTCTGTTATCAGCATGAAAAGACGTTGTTTTGCGGCGACACGCTGTTCTATCAGGGATATGGCCGAGTGGATTTGGTGGGCGGAAACTCGCTGCAAATGGCGCTCTCCCTGAAACGGCTGCTGAAACTGCCGGGCAATACCGTCTGTTACCCCGGCCACGGCATGAAAACGAAGATCGCCTGGGAACAGGAGGCAAATGCGTGAAGATCGCTGTCCAAACATCGCTGCCTGCGTTTCAAAACGATATCGGCGACGTCGTGCGCCTGTTTTACGGCGAGGGAGCGGCTGTGGAGGAAACACAGCAGGCAGACGCGCGTCTCACGCATATCCATGAGGAAGCAGACGGGGAATGGCGCGAAACCTTCGTTTTAACGGATTGCAGCGGCAGAACGGAACAAAATACGCTCAGCGCCCCGGCGGTTTTCGGCGGCCTTGAGGAAAAACGCCAGAAGAAACGCTTGATTAAGCGCTGCTGCTATATGCTTCTCAAGCGTCTGTCCGGGCGGCAGCCTGCATGGGGCTCCTTGACGGGAATCCGACCGACGAGGCTGTATTACCAGCAACTGGAAAACGGAAAAACGCGCGGCGAGGCCAGACATACGCTGCAAGATCTGTTTGATCTGTCGCAGGAAAAGATTGATCTGCTCGATGAAATTCTCGACGCACAGCAGGGGCTGATGGATCGGCGCGCGCGCACATGCGATGTATATATCGGCATTCCTTTCTGCACGACGCGCTGCGCGTACTGCTCGTTCTCATCCGGCGAAATCGGAGACGGGCGATTGGTCGAGCCGTACCTGGCGGCGCTGCTGCATGAGATTGAGGCATGCGCCGAGATGGCGCGAGAGATGGGACTGCATATCCGCGTGGGCTATATCGGCGGCGGAACCCCCAGCAGCCTGACCACGCCGCAGCTTGACCGCCTGCTCGCGCATGTTGAAAGGCATTTCGGCGCGCTGGCGGAATTTACCGTTGAGGCCGGTCGGCCGGACACGCTGGACGCACAGAAGCTGCGTATGCTCCGCGACCATCCCGTGACGAGGATCAGCATCAATCCGCAGACGATGAACGACGCGACGCTGACGCGAATCGGCCGCGCGCACACCGCGAAGCAGACGGTGGAGGCGTATGAGCTGGCCAGAAGCATCGGCTTTGACGACATCAACATGGACGTCATCGCGGCGCTCCCCGGCGAGGATTACGCCATGTTTGCGCACACGCTGGCGGAGATCCGCAGGCTCCGCCCGGAAAGCCTGACCGTTCACACGCTGGCCATCAAGCGTTCAAGCAGGCTGCACGAAGAAAAATACGCACAGGCGGAACAGGACGTCGCCCGCATGGTGGCGCTCGGGCGGCAGACAGCGCACGACATGGGCATGCGCGCGTACTACCTGTACCGGCAAAAATACATGGCGGAAAACCTGGAAAACGTGGGTTACGCACTGCCGGGGCGTTTCTGCCGATACAACATCGACAACATGGAAGAAACCACCAGCATTCTGGCGCTCGGCGCGGGCGGAATTTCAAAATGTGTCATGCGCGAAGAGGAAAAAATCCTTCGCGCACCGAATATAGCCAATATTAAGCAATATATTGACCGCGTGGATGAGATGATCGAGCGAAAGCGGATCGTCTTTGCCGAAAAGGCGAAAAAGCTGGATTAAACATCGGCGGGAGGAGGAAGGCGCAGACCATGGTAATCAGCGATAAGCAGACGCTTCGGCGGTGCGTTAAGCAGGCGGTTCGCCGGGCGGCGGTGGTGGAGACCCTGCTGAATTTTGACGCGGCGCGGGGCGAAATGGGCATAAAAGCGCTGACGACATCGATCCCAAAGGCGGAGGGCTTGACGCCGCTTCAGGCCGACGCGGCTGCAGCGTTTGCCGCGATGGATGCGCTGGAAATGCCGATAGAGGATATCCCGCGCGCGGCGCTGATTCAAAGCGGCTACACAAGGGAAGCGTATCTGCGCGAAATTCTTGACCAGATGCGGGCGAAGCGCGTATTTGCTTGCGTCTCCATTCGGGATGCGCAGAGCGCCGTCTTTGAGGACGACCGGATAGCGCCGCTGTTGACGCTGCCGGAGGATTTCTTTGCGCCGGGGCGTTACGGCGTGGAATACGCCCGTCGAGCCGAAGAGATTCGCCTTGCGGCACAGCAAAGCGGCGCAAGGGATGTGCTCATTCGGCAGTTTGATGAGGACGCGCTCCGCTTTTGCCTGATTCCCGTCTGCGAAGACGAGCGTTTGCGTCTGCATGTCCGGCTCGATACGTGCGCGCAGGCAGACGGTTTTCTGCGTCAGTTGGATGCTTCCCATACCGTGCGCGCGCTGGCGTTTGGCGATGAAACCGTCGAACCGATGCTGATTGAGGCGGCCGCGACAAGGCGGCGGCTTCTCGTGCGCGTAAACAAGCGGATTCCGCTTGCGCTTGAAAAGCTGGGGCTGCGCTTTGTGCCCTACGCCAGCGAGGCGGATTTGCCGGAGCAGATGCTGGGGCGATGGATCACGGCCAGAGAGGCGATTTGGCCCGCGCTGTGCGACGCCTATCTGCCGTTGGCCAGATGCGGCTATCCGTTGACCAGCGAAGCGATTACAAGGGACGTTCAAGCCCTGCTTGGCGGGCATTTTCTGATGGATGACGACAATACGCATGAGGCGTATCAAGAATGAGATACGACTTTATTATAGTAGGAGGAAAACAAAATGAATCCGACGTTTATCATTGAAATGGAAAACGGGCAGACGATGAAGGGCGAGCTTTATCCCGAAACGGCGCCCAACAGCGTGGCGAACTTTGTGGAATTGGCGAACAGCGGTTTTTATGACGGCGTGATCTTCCATCGCGTGATTCCGGGCTTTATGATTCAGGGTGGCGACCCGCTTGGCCGCGGCACCGGCGGACCGGGCTACAGCATCCGCGGCGAATTTGCCCGAAACGGTTTCAACAATCCGCTCAAGCACACGCGCGGCGTGCTGTCCATGGCGCGCAGCATGATGCCCAACTCCGCCGGTTCCCAGTTCTTCATCATGGTAGATGACGCGCCGTATCTGGACGGCCAATACGCTGCGTTTGGCAAGGTGACGGAGGGCATGGAAACGGCGGACGCGATTGTCAGCGTTCCGCGCGATCCGATGGATAAGCCGTATGAGGAGCAGAAGATGAAGTCCGTCCGCGTGGACACGCACGGCGAAACCTACACGGTTGAAAAGCTGAAAGGGCGCGGCTGATCGGAGGCGGCACCGTGAACAAAAACAAGGTCGTCGTCCACCTGATGGGGCGCGATTATACTTTGGTGACGGATCAGCAGCCGGACAAGGTGCAGCGTCTCGCCCGATACGTGGATCGAAGGATGCGCGAGCTGGCGATTTTGACGCGAGCCGGGGAAAATATGCTGCCCGTGCTGACGGCGATGACGCTGGCGGACGAGCTGTTTACCGCGCAGGACGAGGTGAACCGCCTTCGCCGCGAGCTTGACGCGGCAAAGGCCGAAACCAAACAGGACGAAAACGCATAAATCGAGCGGCGGCGCTGGGGTGGTTGCCCTGCGCCGCTTTTTTCGGAGGAGAAAATGGAACTGCTTTCACCTGCGGGAAACCGCGAAGCACTCGTTGCGGCAATCGCTTGCGGCGCGGACGCTGTCTATTTGGGCTATACGGCCTTCGGCGCGCGCAGCTACGCGGGGAATTTCGATGCGGATGGGCTTCGAGACGCTGTGGCCTATGCGCACGAACGAGGGAAGAAAATCTATGTGACGGTCAATACGCTGGTCAAGCAGTGCGAACTGGATGATCTTCGCGATGTGCTTGACCTGCTCTCCGATGTGCGCGTGGACGCCGTGCTGGTGCAGGATATGGGCGTGGCGCGGATCATTCAGCAAAGCTATCCCCATCTGGTGCTGCATGCCAGCACACAGATGACGATCAACAACGCGCAGGGCGCTCGGCTGATGAAGGACATGGGCTTTGCGCGCGTCGTTCCGGCAAGGGAATGTACGCTGGATGAGCTGAGAAGGATGGCGGACGTCGGCATTGAGGTAGAGGCTTTTGCGCACGGCGCGCTTTGCGTGGCGGTATCGGGTCAGTGCCTGTTTTCCAGCATGATCGGCGGACGAAGCGGCAATCGCGGCCGATGCGCGCAGCCCTGCCGACTGCCCTACACGCTGGAAGACGGAACGAGCGGCTACCTGCTCTCCACAAAGGATTTGATGCTGATTGACCGCATTCCCGAGCTGCGCGACGCGGGCGTATATTCCTTTAAGCTGGAAGGCCGCATGAAAAGGCCGGAATACGTCGGCGTCATCACGAGAGCCTATCGCGAGGCGCTCGATGCGGCGGAAGCACATGTCAGCTATCATCCGAGCCAAGCGGTCATCGAAGGCCTGCGGCAGGTGTTCAATCGCGGTGGCTTTACGGAAGGCTACGTGATGGAAAAGAGCAACGCCGCGTTGATGAGCTGGGAAAAACCGAACCACTGGGGCATTTCGGTTGGCAAAATCATGTCGATGCGGGGAGCGCTTGCGCAGATTCGTTTGACCAAGGTGCTCAACGACGGCGACGGACTGCAATCGCGCGGGCGGCAGGAGACCGAGTTCACCTATTCCGGAAACGACGTTCCGGCGGGCGCGGAGGCGACGGTTCGCATCGCGACCGGTCAGGCACGCGTGGGCGACGAGATCTTCCGGCTGACGGACGCCGCGCAGATGAGGGAAATTCGGGAAATCATGGGCCGTGAAAATGTGCAGATTCCGCTGGACATGCATCTTTACGCCATGCCGAACAGCGCTGCCGTTTTGACCGTTTCGGATGGAGACGGGCACTGCGTTTCATCCGTCGGTGAGCAGCCGGTCATGCCTGCGCAGCAGCGCGCGCTGAATGAGGAAACCGCCGCCAAGCAGCTCGGGAAACTGGGCGGAACGCCGTACCGACTTCGAGATTTGACGCTTGAAAGCGAAGGCGCATTTATGACTGCTGCGATGCTCAACAATTTGCGGCGGGACGCGCTTGAAAAAATGCGAAAAGCCCGGACGGAGCCGATGCAAACCGACCGTCGGTTTGTTCCCGACTCGTGTGAAATGCCGGCACAGGAAAAGCTGCTGATCGTGCAGGGCGAAGACGTTGCGAGGGCAAAAAGCCTGATTGAATGTGGAGCGGACATTTTTGAATGGCAGCCGCAAGTCTATAAGGCGGTTGCGCTGAGCCACATGCTTGCGGAGGCGGACGGCGTTAAACCAGTGCTCGTTCTTCCGGCCGTCATGCGCAGCGACGAGCTTGAACATATCCATGCGTGGGTTTGTGAAAACGCGGAAAAGCTGAGCGGCGTGGTGGCCAATAATCCCGGCCAGCTGGCGCTCCCGTGGCCTGTTCCGATTTCGGGTGGTCAGGGGCTGAACGTTATGAACCATGCCTGTGCGACATTTTATGCCGCTCTGAACGTCAACCGACTGACGGTCTCCTGCGAGCTGAATCAAAAGGAGCTGCGGGAGCTGTTTGCCAGTGGCGGCAATTACGTGATGGAGGCATATGGGCGGACGCAGTTGATGCTGCTGAACCATTGCCCGCGCCGAACGGAAAAAGGGGACGAACAGCAGGACAGCCGCTGCAACGAATGCGCAAGGCTCGGCGGCTGCCCGGAAATTTATACGGATCGAAAAGGATACCGTTTCCCGCTGCGCAGGCTTCAAATGGAGCACGGCTGTGTTTTGAGGCTGTATAACAGCGTGGAAACGGATATGGCGAAATACGCTGAGAAGCTGCATCATCTTTCCGTCAGCCTCCGCCTTGCCTTTACCGATGAATCGCCAGAAAGACAGCGGAAAATTGTCGCTTCTTACCGCGGCGTGCTGGATAGCGGAAGAGCGCTTCACAGCATTTCGCCATCCGCGACGGCGGGGCAGCTTCTGCGCGGCGTTCAGTAAAAAGGCGGGTTGAACCCGCCTTTTTCGAAAATCGCAGAGCGTCGGCGTCCTGCCCACGCGGGCGGTTTTACGTCATTTTCTAATTGCGCAAAAAGGAGAAATCCATGAACGAACGTTCTTTACGTGTGCTTGAATTTACAAAAATCCGTGCGCAGCTTGCGCAATACTGCGTTTCCGACATGGGGCGGGCGCTGTGCGACGCTTTAACGCCGTCCAACCGATTGGAGGACGTTTTGCGCATGCAACAGGAGACGGAGGAAGCGCACAGCCTGCTTTCCTATTTGGGCGGCACGCCGATGCTCTCGTTTTCAGATGTGCATGCTTCGCTGCATCTGGCGCAGATCGGTTCGTCCCTTTCGCCGCGCGCATTGATGGAAATCGGCGCAAGCCTGCGTGCTGCTCGCGCCGCGCGCGAGGCCATCGTGACGGATAGGCAGGATACGCCGCTGATGAGCGCGAATGCCTCGCGGCTTTCGACGTTCAAGGCCATCGAACAGGCCATTTCCGACGCGATCATCAGCGAGGACGAAATCGCGGATCGCGCGAGCAATGAGCTGTTCCAAATCCGCCGCAAGATGCGCGCGTGCAATGAACGGGTTCGCGAGCGGTTGAACGGCATGATTCACAACCCGAATTTCCAGAAATATTTGCAGGACGCCATCATCACCATGCGCGCGGATCGTTATGTTCTGCCGGTTCGTCAGGAATACCGCTCGATGGTGCCGGGCATTGTGCACGATCAATCCTCAACCGGCGCGACGGTGTTCATCGAGCCGATGTCCGTCGTCGAAATCGGCAATGAGCTGAAGCAGTTGATTTCGGCAGAAAAAGTGGAGATCGAGAAGATTCTCCGGACACTTTCCGCGCAAATCGCGCCGGAAGCGGACGCCATCTCGGATAATCTGGCGATCCTCGCTCAGTTGGATTTTGCGTTTGCCAAAGCGTCGCTGGCCAAGCAGATGAACGGATGCATGCCCAAGATCAACCGCGAAGGGCGGCTGAACATTGTGCGCGGCCGCCATCCGCTGATTGATCCGCAGAAGGTCGTGCCGCTGGATATCCGGCTGGGCAGCGACTTTACGACGCTGATTATCACTGGCCCGAACACGGGCGGCAAAACGGTGACGCTAAAGACCACGGGTCTGTTTACGCTGATGGCGCAGTCCGGCTTGCAGATTCCGGCGGAATACGGCACGGAGCTGGCTGTTTTTGATGACGTTTTCGCGGACATCGGCGACGAGCAGTCCATCGAACAGTCGCTTTCCACCTTTTCGGGTCACATGACGAACATCGTCTCGATCCTCCAAAGTGTGACCCCGGATTCGCTCGTGCTCTTTGACGAGCTTGGCGCGGGCACAGATCCGACGGAGGGCGCGGCGCTGGCGCAGGCGGTGCTTTCCACCCTGCTGGATATGCATACGCGCACGGTGGCCACGACGCATTACAGCGAACTGAAGGAATATGCGCTGACCACGCCGAACGTTGAAAACGCTTCCGTTGAATTCGACGTGGCGACGCTCAGACCGACGTATCGCTTGTCCATCGGCATCCCCGGAAAATCCAATGCATTTGAAATTTCGCGGAAGCTCGGCCTGCCGGAATTTATCATCGGCAGGGCGAAGGAGCTGCTTTCCAAGGAGCAGGTTCGCTTTGAGGACGTGATTGCCAACGCCGAATACCACCGTCAGGTGGCCAAGAAGGAGCGCGAACTGGCCGAGCAGGCGCGCAACGAGATGATCTCCATCCGCGATCAGGCGGAAGCAGAGCGGAAAAAGCTCGAAGATCAGCGTGAAAAATCCATCCGAAAGGCGAAGGAAGAGGCCAAGCGCATCGTCGAGAACGCCAAGCGGGAGTCGGAGGCCATGATCGCCGAGCTTCGCGCCATGAAAAAAGCGGGCGGTGCGCAGGAGCACGAAATTCAAAAGGTCAAAAAACAGATGGAAAAGGCGCAGGACGAATTGGCCGACAAGAAGGAAGTGGGCGGCGAAATTCCAAAGAGCGTCAAGGCGGGCGATATGGTGCACATCGCCTCCATGGATGTGGATGCGACGATCGTTGCGCCTGCGGACAGCAAGGGCTACGTGCAGCTCAAGGTCGGCATGATGAAAATGCGCGCGCCGCTTTCCGATCTGCGAACGCTGACGGCGACGCAGCAGCTCGTCAAAAAGGAGCAGAAAAAGCTGGAACGCAAGAAATCCATGCGGGAAGCCCGGGTGGATATCACCACGCGAGCCGTTCGGCAGGAGCTGGATGTGCGCGGCATGGCGCTGGATGAAGCGATTCCCGAGGTCGAGAAATTCATCGACGACGCGATGCTCTCTTCGCTCGGCGAGGTCAGCATCATTCACGGAAACGGAACCGGCGTTCTGCGCGCCGGCATACAGGATTGCCTGCGCCGCCATCCGTGCGTGAGCAGCTTCCGCCTCGGCCGGTATGGCGAAGGCGAAACCGGCGTAACCATCGTCTCCCTGAAATAACGGCCTCAAAACGCCCTGTCATGGTGATGGAGGGCAGACTGCGGACAATAAGCTATTCTCCCCCTTACGGGGGGAGAATAGCCCTTCCTGCAAATGAAAGAATCTGTAAATTTCTTGATTTTGCTATTCAAGCCAAGTTTGCTTATGTCAACAAACGAGCGCCCTGTCATGGTGACGGGGCGTTTTTGCGATTCAACCGAACAACCGAAAAGATACGCGGGTCTGCGCGTGAAAAAACAGAAATTCGGGGAAACTACCTGCGAGGTGAGCGGGATGGATCAAAGGGAAGTGCTCCGAAAAATGGCGTTCACGGCGCTGGGGCTTGTGCTGGCGATTGAAATTGTGGCGATTGCCGGCGCGGACGCGCAGCCTGCCGAAAGCGTTTACGCGCAGGGAGAATATGTTCAGACGCTGGAAGGAGCGAAAAGTCCGTTTGCGGATGTTGTGCAGACGGTGATGCCCTGCGTTGTCGGCGTGAGCAACCGGGCGAATACGTTCAATATGATTAGCGGGCAAACGGAATTGATTGAGCAGGCGACGGGCTCCGGCGTTGTGGTGACGACGCAGGGGCATGTGGTGACCAATTACCACGTGATTGAAGGCGCAAACGACGTGCAGGTGCTCAGTCAGGGACGGTATTTGAAAACGGAGATCGTCGGTTATGACGAGCTGACGGATTTGGCCGTTCTGCGCGTGATGGAGGACGTTCATCTGCCAGCCGTCAAGATGGGGGATATCGCGCAGGTTCGCGTCGGCGACTGGGCCATCGTCATCGGCAATCCGCTGGGCAAGCAATTTGCGGATACGGTGACGGTCGGCGTTGTTTCAGCGCTGAACCGGGAATTGGAGGGATCATCCATCGTCAAAATGCTGCAAACCGACGCGGCGATCAATTCGGGAAACAGCGGCGGCGGTCTGTTTAATACGCGCGGCGAGCTGATTGGCGTTCCGTCTCTCAAATTCAGCTCGAACGGGAAGGACGACGTGGCCTCCATCGAGGGCATTGCGATGGCCATTCCGGTGGACGTTGTTCAGCCGGTCGTAAACAGCATCATTCAATACGGCAGGGTGACGCGCCCGAAGCTCGGCATTTCCGTCATAACCATCCGCGGAAGCGACAAACCGACCGTCGGTTTTATTCCGGCCGGCGTCTATGTCAGCTCGGTTTCTCCGGGAAGCGCGGCGGAAAAAGCCGGGATCAAGCCGAACGACATCATTATCCGGATGGATGGCAAACGGATAACACTCCATACCGATTTGACCAACCGGCTGGCGGCGCATGCGGCCGGAGACGTGGTGGCACTGACGGTCTATCGAATCCCCGGTCTGGAAAAGCTGACGCTGCAGGATGCGATTCCCGCAGGAGAGGAGCTTGAATTGACCATTACGCTTGAAATGCCGTCGCAGGATGCGTAATAACGGGCGGACAGGGCGCATACGCTGGCATGACGGCAGGGAGGGATGTTATGCAAGCGTATGACCTTTATCAGGATATCGCCCAGCGAACACAGGGCGATGTTTATGTCGGCGTTGTCGGCCCCGTGCGGACAGGCAAATCGACCTTTATTCGCCGGTTGATGGAAAAAATGATCATTCCGGCCATTGAAAACGCGCATATCCGGGCGCGCGCACAGGACGACCTGCCTCAAAGCGGGTCGGGGCGCACCGTGATGACGACCAAACCGGCATTTATTCCGTCGGAGGCGGTGGATATCGCACTGCCCAGCGACAACCATGTTCGCCTGCGCTTTGTTGACAGCGTCGGCTACATGGTGGAAGGCGCGCTGGGCACGACGGAGGGCGAAGCGCTGCGAATGGTTCGCACACCGTGGGCCGACGAGGAGATGCCCTTCGAGCGCGCGGCCGAATTGGGGACGCAGAAGGTCATCACCGAACATTCGACCATCGGCCTGGTGGTAACGACGGACGGCAGCGTGACCGATTTGCCGCGCACGGCATATATTCCGGCAGAGGCGCGCGTGATTGCGGAACTAAAAAGCCTCGGAAAACCGTTTGCGATCATCCTGAACACGCAAAACGCGGCGACAGCCAAGACGCAAAGCCTACGAAAGACGCTCGAAGAGGATTATGCGGTTCCCGTGGTCGCCATGAACGTGGAGGAAATGGACGAAGAGGACATTCGCGGCCTGCTGGAGCAGGTGCTCGGTCAATTCCCCGTGGTTCAAATGAACATTCAAACGCCGGAATGGCTCGGCGCGCTGGATGAAACGCATTGGCTCGTCAAGAGCCTGATGGATAGCTTACAGCAATCGGTCGCGGGAACGCTCCGAATCGGGGAGGCCGACGCCTTCACGCAGGCGCTCAAACAGAACGAGTATCTGGACGATGTGGCCGTTCGAAGCGTTGACCACGGAAGCGGCTGCGTCGGCATGCAGATGGTGCTCAAGGAAGGACTGTTCAATCAGGTGCTGGCGGAACAATGCGGCACCGAGATTCGAAGCGACGCGCATCTGCTGGCGCTGCTGCGGGAATTGGTCGCGGCAAAAAAGGAATACGACCATGTGGCGCAGGCGCTGCAATCCGTTCGGGAAACGGGGTATGGGCTGGTGCCGCCGCAGCTTGACGAATTGACGCTTCAGGAGCCGGAAATCATGGGGAAGGGCGGAAAATTCGGCGTTCGTCTGCGAGCAAGCGCGCCGAGCCTGCATCTGATCCGCGTGGATATCCAGACCGAGGTTTCGCCGGTCGTCGGCACGGAGCAGCAGTCCGAAGAAATGCTGCGGTATCTCATGGAAGGGTTCGAGCAGAATCCGCAGAAGCTCTGGCAGAGCAATCTGTTCGGCAAGCCGCTTTCCGATCTGGTGCGGGAAGGGCTTTCCAACAAACTGATGCACATGCCGGAGGACACACAGCTCAAGGTTCAGCAGACGCTTGAAAAGATCATCAACGAAGGGAACGGCGGAATGGTATGCATTCTGCTCTGATCTCAAGTCAAAGCGAGAGGATCGCCGGATGTAAAACAGACCGGCGGTCTTTTTTGATACACGGGAAATTGCGTAAAATCATCCACGTAAGCGAGAGCCTGATGCCTGGCAGACTTTGACGGAGTTGAAGGCGGGCTCGACCCGCTTTGCTGTTTGTGAAGAAAAACGTGGTTTTCTTTTTGAAAAAGCGCGGCGAAAAGTGCCGACAGACGGCAGAAAACGAACGAAACATAGGGAAACGCTGGTTAGAGAAAAAACTAACGATGAAGAAAAGTGGAAACTCTGTTTTCATTTTAGCATTTCTATGCTATAATGACTCCTGACATTTCATTCAAGTCCATGGCATGTCTCAGACACGTCATCTTGAAAAGCGAAGGGAGGAACTTGTCTGTGGCTACTACCCAGACATTTGGCGGAGGCGTCCATCCCCGCGAGATTGGCAATGGCAAGAATGCAACCCAATCCCAGCAGATCGTGAACGCGGCCGCCCCGGCTCGTGTGATGATTGCGATGGCTCAACACGCCGGCGCACCTGCGGTGTGCTGCGTGAAGGTGGGTCAGACGGTAAACATGGGCCAGATCATCGGAGAGGCTCAGGGATTCATTTCCGCGCCGGTTCATGCGTCCGTTTCCGGCAAGGTTGTGGCGATTACCACCTGCACCGTGGCGAGCGGAAAGAGCGTTCCCGCTGTCGTGATCGACAACGACTTTGAGGATCGCTGGGACGAGTCCGTAAAGCCGTGCGACAATGTTGATGCGCTGAGCGCGGCGGATATCGCATCCATCGCGGCGCGCTGCGGCATCGTCGGCATGGGCGGCGCGGCTTTCCCGACCAATGTGAAGCTCGACACTTCTAAATTGGAAGAAAAGCCCGATACGCTGATCGTCAACGGCAGCGAATGCGAGCCGTATCTGACGAGCGATCACCGCATTATGGTGGAAAACGCCGAGCAGATTGTGGACGGCATCGCACTGGCGATGAAGGCCAGCGGCGTGGCCTGTGCGAAGGTCGGCATTGAGGACAACAAGCCCGACGCCATCGCGGCCATGCGCGAGGCGGCTTCCGGCAAGCAGAACATCGAGGTCGTTTCTCTGCCCGCGCGCTATCCGCAGGGCTTTGAAAAGACGCTGATCTATTCGCTGACGGGCCGCATTGTGCCCAATGGCAAGCTGCCGTCCGCGGCGAAGTGCGTCGTGATGAACGTGGGCACCTGCGCGGCGCTTTCTGCGGCCGTGCGCAAGGGTCAGCCGCTCATCGACCGCGTTGTGACCGTGACCGGCCGCGTGGCCAACCCGGCCAACTTCCGCGTCCGCATCGGTGCGCCGCTGCTGGATCTGATCGATCAGGCCGGCGGCCTGACCGAAGGCGTGCGCAAGCTGGTTGTCGGCGGCGCGATGATGGGCAATGCGGTTCCGACGCTGAATCTGCCGATCACCAAGAACTTCGGCGGTTTCCTCGCGCTGGGCGAGGAAGCGATTTCCGCCGAGGAATCCGCCTGCATCCGCTGCGGCCGCTGCATGCGCGCCTGCCCGATGAAGCTCATGCCCGCGAAGATCGACGCGCTCGTTCGCCACGGCGACTACGACGGCGCGATTGCAGCCGGCGCGATGAACTGCATGGAATGCGGAAGCTGCACGTTCGCCTGCCCGGCCAAGCGCGAGCTTACGCAGAGCTGCCGCGTGGCCAAGGCGATCGCCAGAACGAAAGCCAAAAAGTCCTAATTGAGTACGGAGGAACGTGAAAATGTCCAAGTATGTGATTTCGTCTTCTCCGCATCTGCGCGATAATGTCTCGACCACGAGCATCATGCGGGATGTCTGCATTGCGCTGCTGCCCGCTGCCGTCGCCGGTGTGCTGTTCTTCGGCTATCGCTCGGCGATCATCCTCGCATTGTCTGTCGCGGCTGCGGTTCTGAGCGAGTGGCTGTATTGCAAGGCCGCTCATTGCCGCAACACGATCGGCGATTTCAGCGCGGTCGTGACCGGCATGCTGCTGGCGATGAACCTGCCGTCCACCGTGCCGTACTGGATGCCGGTGATCGGTTCTGTCATCGCCATCCTGCTGTGCAAGATGATCTTCGGCGGTATCGGCCAGAACTTCATCAACCCGGCGCTCGCCGCGCGCGCGATTCTGGCGCTGTCCTGGGCGAGCCTGATGAACACGTTCGCTACCCCTGCGTTTGGCAATCTGGCCGGCGTTGACGCTGTGGCGAGCGCGACCCCGATCGGCGCGGCGGCTGGCACCTACACGCTGGGCCAGCTTTTCCTGGGCAACATTCCGGGCGCCATCGGCGAAACCTGCAAGCTGGCGCTGCTGATCGGCGCGGCCTACCTCTTCTATAAGAAGGTTATCACCTGGCACATCCCGGCGGCCTTTATCGGCACGTTCGCGGTATGCTATCTGCTGAAGACCGGCTTTGATGTGAACGCGACGCTGGCGCAGCTCCTTTCCGGCGGCCTGATTCTCGGCGCGTTCTTCATGGCGACCGATTATTCCTCTTCTCCGGCGACGGCGAAGGGCAAGATCGTGTTCGGCATCGGCTGTGGTCTGCTGCTGTTCATCTTCCGCGCCTGCAAGAAGACCCCGGCGGAGTGGTGCTCCTACGCCATCCTGCTGATGAACGTCTGCTCGCCGCTGATTGAGCGCGTGACCGGCAACAAGAGCTTTGGGGAGGTCAAGAAGTAATGGGTGATATTGTGAAGCTTGCGCTCCGTCTGTTCATCTTTGCGCTTGTTGCCTCTGTGCTGCTGGCCGTCACGAACGAAGTGACTAAGGGCCCGATCGAGCAGCAGAAGCTGGCCTCCAAGATGGCTGCGCTGAACACGGTGCTGCCG
>ERZ857827.501-NODE-501-length-55085-cov-15.813193_pt1 | contig 55085 bp, 44 predicted proteins | sample MGYA00519761_ERZ857827 | MGnify/ENA primary metagenome ERZ857827 (study PRJEB31778, sample SAMEA3449370) | human gut metagenome | biome: human gut; feature: human-associated habitat; material: faeces | place: United Kingdom | collected 2010/2012 ... | reverse complement strand
TAACGTGATTTCAAAAGTGCAGTGTGCGACGCGTACACTAGGATTTTCAGAACCTGCAAAGAACCATCACGGGGTCCCCACAAGATACTGTGTACTTGTGGGGCTTAAAGACATCAAATTCTCGCCTTTTACGACGAGTGAAAAACGGCAGGTTATCCTGCCGTTTCTTATTTTTCGCGTTTTCGCATGAAAAAGTTGGTAAGGCGGAAGGTCGTGAACGGGAAAAATTTGTAAAATACGTAGGCAAGGTGGAAGCCGAATCCGACGATATAGTGATACCGAAGATGGGTTTTTCCAAGTTTTTTTATTATATAAGCCGATACTTTTTTTGTGCTTGTTTTTTTGGAATTGTCCTGATTTTTTACAAAGTCGTCGACTTCTTTTACATCCTTGAAATACCTGCTGTCTTCTGCCGTAACAATGGTGCGATTGTTTGAAAAGCCCGTATTGACGGGGCCCAGAATAAAAGCGGTGCAATCAATGCCCAAATTGCAGAGTTCCAACTTCATACTGTAAGAAAACATAGTTAAAGCGGCTTTTGTGCTGTTATACATTGTTCTGAAAGGCATCGGCGTCAGCCCGCTTGCGCTGCTTATCATGGCGATTTTCGCGCCTTTTGTCATATAAGGCAGGGCGCACTTCGTGCACCAGATCGCGCCCAGAAAATTGACGTTTGTTATCCTTTCGATTTCTTCCTTTCTCATTATTTCGGTCGCGCCCGAAAGCCCGTATCCCGCATTATTGATAAGGACGTCGATTTTGCCGTAAATTTTTCCGATTTCGTCAAAAACTCTTTTGACGTCGTCGAAGTCGGACACGTCCGCCCTGAACGCCGTCTTGCCGTTTTCGACCTCGCTTCTTGACAAAGTAATGACGACGTTGTCCTTTGAAAGGTCTTCTTTGAGTCTGAGTCCGAGCCCGCGCGTTGCGCCGGTTATCACGATAATTTTGTCTTTCATTTTTCACCTGCGGCGCCGTTGTACGTCCGACGACGGCGTTATGCAATTTCAGTATAGCGTAAGTTTTGCGATTTCGCAAATTTTTTCGGTGAATAAACTCGTTTATTCAAATATTTTCGGTTTAGCCTTTTCAAACCTTTTAATATGTGGTACAATAAATAAAAAGTTTTAAGGAGATTCGCGACGCTGGGCGGACGGCAGCGTTTTGCGGACACGGGAAAATGGAGAATTTCAAACTCAGAAGTTTTGACGGCACTGAACTTTATTGTTATCTTTTCGACAAAGTCGAAAACCCGAAAGGCGTCGTTATGGTCGTTCACGGGATGGGCGAGCATATGGGGCGTTATATTCACTTTGCGGAGTATCTCAACTCGCGCGGATACATCGTTTTCGGCGACGACCACAGGGGACACGGCTTTTCGGAAACCGATGTCGACCGCGGTCATCACGACGGCGATATGTTTTCGGACACCGTCAAGGACGAGGTTTTCTTCCTGAAATACCTTGAAGACAGATACAAGTTGCCAGTATTGTTTTTCGGGCACAGTTATGGCAGTTTTTTGGGGCAGTCGTTTCTGGAACAGGGCACCGACGTTTCGGGCGTTGCGCTTTCGGGTTCCGGCACAATGCCGGACTTTGTCACGGGGCTCGGAATGGGCGCGGCCAAGTTCATAATGCTGTTCAACAAAAAGACGAGAATGAAAATTCTGAATTTCTTTGGCAATCTCCGCGACAAAATGAAATACAGGGGGCCCGAAGATAAGGGCGATAAACTTTGGCTCACGCGCGATCCCGCAATGCGACAGGTGTCGCGCGACGATCCGTACACTTCCGTGCCGATGAGCGTTTCCTTCTGCTACTACATGCTGAAAGGTCTCAGAACGGCGGAAAAGCCCGAAAACTTCAAAAAAGTCAACGTCGATACCCCGATAGGACTGTTTAGCGGAAGTATGGATCCGATCGGCGGCTACGGGAAGTCGATTGTCGACCTTAAAAACAGATATGAAAAACTCGGCGTGAAACACCTGGAATTCCACCTTTACAAGGACGCGCGCCACGAAGTTCTGAACGAACTTAACCGCGACGAAGTCATGAATGACGTCGCAAACTTCTTCGACAAGTGCGTCGAAAGGACGGAAATATGATTAAAAAATACAAAATTGCTTGTTGTGTGCTTGGCGCGATTGTGCTTGTACTGATTCTTGCGCTTGCAATCACCGTATTCGTTTTCGCCGGCAACATTAAGGCGGCGGACGGCGTCGAAAACGCCAGTGGCGACATTGCCGATACTATTTCGGAGGCGGTGTTCCTTACAACGTCGTACGTGGGAATGGTGATTTTCGTGTTTGCGATTATCGTCGGGTGTCTGCTGCTTTTGTACCTTATTGCATACGCCGTCGGTTACGCGCAGATTTACAGCAAGGGGAAATGCCGCGTCGATTTTATTGCGTACGGGGCGGTGGCTTTCGGCATTGCGACCGCGTTCATCGTCGTGATGACCGTGATTTTCCCGAAAACCTTTTACGGCGTGCTTATCACGCTGTCGCTGACCTTTGCCGTGATGGTGGCTTATGCAGTCGTCGCGAAAAAATATACCGCTCTCGTTACCGCAAGCGAAAACTTCTGGGCAACGGACAACGAAAGCATAGGGAGATAGTATGGAAAAGTTTTTGAAAGTATACGGAATTATTCTGTTGTCGTTTCTTTCTGTCGCTCTGGCAGGGCTGTTGATTGCGGGCATAGTTTTCATGGCTCCGGCGCTGTCGGATATTTTGTCGGGCGGCGTGATCAACGGGCTTGGCAACGGAATCGGCTACGCTCTGGGGGTGCTTGCGTTCGTGATGTGCGTGGAAATTCTCGCGCTTGCCATACCGTTCTTTTTCAGGTTCGCAGAGGCAAGGAAAAAAAGATTTGCGGCAGTAAGGATTATCGACGTGTTTATGGTCGCCTATTATTCCGTCGCAATCGTCGCGGGCATTATATGGAGCATTGCGAATAAGGACAGTCTGACGTTCGGCATTATCCTTCTTAGCGTCGCGCTGATTTTGAACACCTTTGCAATCCCCGCGCTCGTGTGGGATAAAAAACAAAAAGCGGCGGAAAACGAAAAGACCGTCGCGCCCGCAACCGAAACGCCCGAAGAAACGCCCGAAGAAACGCCCGAAGAAACCGAAGAAGAAGTGATTTATAAGGAGATTTAATAATATATGACCGATTTGCAAATCGTTTACGTCGTCGTTTTCGCAGTGATGAGCATTGTCGGATTTTTATCGATGTACGTGGACAAAACAAAGGCAAAACGGCGGAAATGGCGCACGCCCGAATGGGTGCTGTTTCTGATTGCCGTGCTTTTCGGCGGCGTCGGCTCGACTGCCGGCATGTACGTTTTCAGACATAAGACCAGACATTGGTACTTCAAAGTTTTTATGCCGTGTCTTGCGGTAATCGACATTGTGGCGCTTGCGCTTTTGTGCGTCTACGTCGCGTAATAATTTGACTATGATGAGTGAATATACAGATGAAAATTTCGTACCCGAAAAAAACAGGTACGCCGAAACTTTAAGCGAGTTTATCAAATGCAAAACCATATCGGACGAAAGGTTTTTCGACAAAACCGAGTTCGATAAATTTCTGTCCTTTATTAAAGGGCGTTTTCCGCTTGTCTTCGAAAAGGGCGAATATAAGGACTTTAACGGCGGAATTATGATTAAAATCGACGGAATGTCGCACGACGAGTCTCTTGTTCTGATGTCGCATTACGACGTCGTTCAGGAAAACGGGAAATGGTCGTTTGACGCATGGTCGGGCAAAGTCGAAAACGGCATCGTCTACGGACGCGGCGCGGTCGATACGAAGGGCAGCCTTGCCGCGATTTTTGAAAGCGTCGAAAGCCTTTTGAACGAAGGGTTCGCGTTTTCCAACGATTTATATATTATTTCGTCTTCGCGCGAAGAGATTGCGGGCGCAGACGTCCCCGACATGGTGAAGTATCTTGCCGACAACGGCGTGAAACCCAAACTCGTCATCGACGAAGGCGGCGGCATTGTCGACCCGCCCGTGCCCGGCGTTTCGGGGAAGTGCGCGATGATCGGTATGATTGAAAGAAGCAGCGCGCGCGTCGTTGTCGAATTTACCAACAAAGACGGCAAAAACGCTGCCGCGAATATGGCGGAATTTATCGAAAAAACGCAAAAGAAAGTTTTCGGGCGGCGTGATTTCGGCCCTGTGAACACGGCAATGTTCAACGCGATGAAACCAAAAATGAACGGCGCGATGAAATTCGTGTTTTCAAATCTTTTTCTTTTCAAACCGCTGCTTATCAAACTGTTGCCGAAAGTGAACAAATCGGCGGCGTCACTCCTCGGCGCGACGGTGGCGTTTGTAACGCCGTCCGACAAGGAAAACCTTGATTTACCGTCAAACGCGATAAGGATTGTTGCAAGAATTTCGGGAAACTATTACAACAAAATCGACGACCTTGTGGACGAATTCACAGCGTTTGCAAAAGAATTCGGGGCGGAAACGAAAGTCGTGTCAAAGCGCGAAACCCCCGCTCCCGAACCGCTTGACAGCGACGGATTTAAGTTTGTGAAAGGGGTTGCGGAGTGCGTTTTCCCGGGCGTTACGGTTGCGCCGTTCTGCGTTCTCGGCGGCACCGACGCGCGGCATTTCATCGGAAAATCGCAAAGCGTAATAAGGTTTGCGCCGATTTATATGAACAATCAGCAGTTTTCGAGTTTCCACAATAAGGATGAAAATATTTCGGTTGATTCCGTTGCCGACGCAGTGCGTTTTTATCGCGAAGCAATTAAAAGATTTAATAAATAATACGACAAAATCAGCGTTTAATCTGCAAAAATAGTTACTTAAACCACAAAATGAAAGAAAACACCTGTTACGACAAGTTAATAAACGGCGTCAATGAAAACGGCACGATTGTGTTTTACGGAAAGAAAAACCCGATGCGCGCGTTTTTAAGGGACGTGGATTTATTCGCAGCCGCGCTTAAAAAACGCGGCTTTGAAAAGGGCGACGTTTTGAGCGTTTATTTGCCGACGTCGTTGCAGGCAATCGTCGCGTTTTACGCGTGCAGCAAAATCGGCGTTACCGCAAATATCGTGCATCCGCTTATGCCGCTTGCCGCGCTGAAAGAAAACATGAAAGCCGTCGGCGCAAAGGGTCTGATGTATTACGACGCAACGCTTTCGTCGCGCGACGTTTTCAAAGATTTCAACGGGATTCTTATCGAGTGTTCGGTTGCCGATTACATGGGCGCGCTTTCGCCGTTTTATAAGATTTACGGGCTATATAAGTGCAGGGGCAACGCAAAAAACACAAGCTACCGCGCGTTTCTGAAAAGCGGGAAGAATGGCGATTTTTCGCAGTACGGCGGGGCGGAAGATATCGTCGTTACCATGCACAGCGGCGGCACGGACGGCACTCCCAAAATCCTGAAAATTTCCAACCGCGCGCTTAATGCGCTTGTCGATAATCTGTTGTTTTTGAAAGATCACGAAACGAAAGGCGAATACAGCCTTGTGATGCTCCCAGTTTTCCACGCTTTCGGGCTGGGGATTTCGGTGCATTACGCGCTGACCGACGGATATAATCTGTGTCTTGCCTCGCGATTTAACGCGCGTCGTGCAAACGAATATATAAAACGCTTCAACGTTACGTTCGTTGCCGGCGTTCCCGTGATGTTCAAAAAAATGATTGCCGAAAAGAATTTTTCGGGACACCGACTTAAAAAACTGAAACAGGTATGGTGCGGCGGCGACGTTCTGCCTGAAAACACGCTGAAAACTTTTGACGAAAAAGTCAGAAACGTGGGTGGCACGGCGCGGCTTATGCGCGGATACGGGCTGTCCGAAGTGTGCGGCGCGTGCGCGGCGAACAGTTACGCCTGCTATAAGGACGGCAGCGTCGGGAAACCTTTTGAAAACACGACGATAAAAATAATCGGCGACGACGGACAGGTGTTGAATAACGGCGAAATCGGCGAAATTCTTGTGAGTACCGCCGCCGAATTTTCGGGCTACGTAAACGATGGCGACTGCAAAATAATCCTTGACGGGAAGCATTTCGTCAAAACGGGCGATTTGGGATACGTTGACGACGACGGGTATTTGTTCGTGTCGGGGCGCAAAAAACGCACGGTGAAAATCAATGCCATCAACGTTTTCCCGTTTGAAACCGAAGAAAAAATAAGAAAGTTGTGTGGGGTGAAAGATTGCGCCGTCGTCGACTTTGAAAGGAATGGAAGAATCGAGTTTACGGCATACGTCGTCGCGGAAAACGAAAAGCGTTTTGCCGTTGAAAAGGAAATTTTCGACGTCGTAAACCCGAGTCTTATTAAGTACGCGCGCGTAAAGAACGTGAAATTCGTCGAAACGCTGCCGCTGACAAAAATGGGGAAAATCGACTTCAACGCGCTGAAATCCGATGGAGAGATAAAATGAAAACCGCCGAAATCGTAAAAATCAAAATCGAAAAACTTGACGACGACCTAAGCGGCGTTGCGTTTCGCGGCGGGAAAAAATACGTCGTCGCAAAAACTCTTCCCGACGAAGAAGTCTTGTGCGAGGTGAAAAGAAAAAGCGGAAACGCCGTAATTTGCGACGTAAAAGAAATCCTTGAAAAAAGCGGGAAAAGGGTTAAACCGCGTTGCAAATATTTCGATAAATGCGGCGGCTGCAACCTTCTGCACACGTCGCACAGAAACCAGCTGGAAATAAAAACCGCGCTTATCAGACGAAAGTTTGCGGCGCTTGGGTTTTCTGCCGTGCCGGAAGCGGTCGGCTTTTCGGAAGACGGCTCGCGCAACAAAACGCACATCGTATTCGGAAACTCAAAAGGGCAGATTACCGCGGGATTTTTCAATGCCGACACGCACGAAGTTGTTGACGTCGAAAAGTGTCTGCTGCACGGCGAGTGGTACGAAACGCTAAGGCGAATTCTCATTGATTTCATCAAAAAAGAATCCGTGTCGATTTACAATCCGAGAACGCGGGCGGGGGTTTTAAGATTTGCCGTCGCAAGGAAAATCAGCGGCGCGATTATGCTTACACTGGTTATGACAAAACGCGTCGACTACGACTTTTCGTGGCTTTTAAAATCGCTTGAAAAGAGTTTTGGAGAGGCGGCGGTTTATGTCAACGTCAACAACGAAAAAACGAACGCGGTCTTTTCCGACGAATTTATACATGTTGCCGGGAAGCGCACTTTATCAGGCGAAACGTTGGGCATAAAGTTTGAATTAAGCCCGAATTCGTTTTACCAGGTCAACGACGAAATTGCGAAAACGATATATGAAAAAGTGCTGTCCGAGATTAAATCGGGCGGAGGAAACCGAGTTGTCGATTTGTTTTCGGGCATAGGCATAACAAGCGCGCTTTTTGCAAAAAACGGCTTTGATGTCGACAGCGTCGAGATTGTAAAATCGGCGGTTGAAAACGCAAAAACTATCGCCGCAAAAAACGGGGTTTCGGACAAAATCACGGTGCGCCTTGGCGACGCGAACAAGATTATAAAAAGCCTGAACTTAACGGACTGTTCGGTTTTCGTCGATCCGCCGCGCGCCGGACTTCAAGACGTCGCAAGGTCGCTTGCCGCGGCAAAACCGCAAAAAATCGTTTATCTGTCGTGTTCCCTGAAAACGCTTGTCGAAGACCTGAAAATCCTGAAAAAGGCGGGCTACGAAATTTCTTCCGTCATTCCGTACGATATGTTCCCCGCCTCGAAACACGTCGAAGTACTGACAGTGTTGAATTCAAAAAAAGGTGTTTAAGTTAACTTGTGTAGGTTTTATAAAAAATAATTATAAACTAGAGGTGAAAAATGTTTGATCCAAAGTTGGAAATAGGGCAAATAATAACTAACAAAAATTTGTGTGAGATTTTTCATTGTGCAAATTCAGGTGGTATGCGTCGGTCAATAAAACTGAATACTCTTGTTTTGATAGCAGATTATACAAAAGGTCTTTATCATGATAAATGGATAGGCGGAGTATTGCATTATACAGGAATGGGAAGATTTAATGATCAGGATTTGAATTCGTTACAGAATAAGACTTTATCAGAAATGAAAGAGAATCATATTGATGTACATTTGTTTGAAGTAATAAATTCAAATGAGTACATATATTGTGGCCGAGTGAAATTGGTAGGTGAGCCATACACAGAGAGTCAGCCCGATGCAAACGGGAATAATCGAAATGTATGGATGTTTCCGATTCGACCGGTTCCGGATAATAATGTAATTAAACCAGAGATGTATGTGTTTAAAGATGAGGAGGATTATAGGAAGAGAGGGAAAAATGTTGATGAAGAATACTATAAATCAAGAAACAAAAATAAAAAAATTATTAAGGAATCGAATTGGCAAAGACCAATTGAGCCTGAAAAGATTGCGCCATCAACGGATTTAATAGGAATAAATATAGAACATAAAGTTTTTGGCAGGGGCAAAATTGTTAATATACAAGACGCTAAAATAATTGTATTATTTGAAAAGTGTGGTGAAAAGAAACTAGAATATGAAACTAGTATTAAAAATGATTATATAAAGATAATAAGTTAGAAAAATGAAAAGATACAATGTTGTGGCTGCTGTTATATGTGATTCTATAAATGAAAAGAAAAAAGTATTTGCGACAGAAAAAGGTTATGGAGAGTTTGAAGGCTGGTGGGAATTTCCAGGTGGAAAAATTGAGAAAGGAGAGACTCCTCAACAAGCACTGATACGGGAAATAAAAGAAGAGTTAAATGTAGAACTACGTATAGGAGATTTAATACGGACAATAGAATACGATTATTCTTCATTTCATTTGTCTATGGAATGCTACTGGTGTGAATTATTGGGGGAAGAGGTAACTTTGTTGGAAGCAAAATCCGCAAAATGGCTTACGAAAGAAGAATTGTTTGATATTAAGTGGCTTCCTGCGGATAAAGAAATAATTGAAACAATAAAAAAACAAATGAAATAAAGTGTTTGTATGATTACAACTGGTTGAATAAAAACCATACCATAGTCTAATTGATTAAGCAAAAGTAAACAAGTAATGTTATGTGTTTTAACGATACGCCCCACAAACGGGACGTATTTTTTATTATGATGCCAACAGATAATAATACGAACTTAGGTTTTCCGCCGTGTTTTTGACTAATACTGCGTTACGCTCACGGCTTATACGGTAAAGTATTAAGCCGCTCGCGTGCCTTGTCTTATCCTAAAAACACGACGGAAAACTTGTTCACAACCGAAAACGACTGTTTCGCGAATCGGCGGAACTCGGAAACGAGGCGGCGAAAGAATACCTTGCTTCTTTGGAAGAATAAACGAAAAGCGTCCGTGCGGACGCTTTTTTATGCGGTGAGTATTGACTGTTTGCGGTTTTGAATTATACGCCGAACAAAAGTTTATCGTACGTCGGGAACGGCCAGTATTTTTCTGCGGTGAGCGTCTCCGCCTCGTCTGCGACAATGCGGAGTTCCGCCATTTTTTGAAGGATAACGTCGCGGATAAGAGCAGCCGATTTTGTCACGTCGGTGATTGTCTTGTACTCGATAAGCGACGATTCGAGGCTTGACGCGGCGGCGTCGATTTCTTCAACGATGACCGAAAGTTTTTCAATGAGCGTGCGCTCGTACTTTGCGGATATCGTGGGCAGCGCGGCGGTTTTCGCGACCAGTGTTTCCGACAAATCCTTGACGTAACTTTCGACGGCGGGCAAAATCTCTTTCCGCGCCATATCGATCATCGTAAGCCCTTCGATATTGACGGTTTTGCAGTAGTTTTCAAGCGTGATTTCGTAGCGCGATTTAATCTCGGCAAGCGACATTACGTTGTGCGACGTCAGAAGGTCGACGTTTTTCTTATTAAGTACGGCGGGCAGCGCGTCTGGGGTAGTGCGAAGGTTCAGAAGTCCGCGCTTTTCGGTGGCTTCTTTTATCCATTTTTCATCGTATCCGTTGCCGTTGAAGATGATGCGTTTATGGTCGCGCACCGTACTTTTGACGAGTTCGTGCAACGCGGTTTCAAAGTCGTAGGCGTTTTCAAGGACGTCCGCAAATTGTTTTAACGATTCCGCAACCGCGGTGTTGAGCATAACGTTGCAGTCGGCGATGCTTTGTTGCGAGCCGGGCATACGGAATTCAAACTTGTTCCCCGTGAACGCAAACGGCGACGTACGGTTTCTGTCGGTGGTATCGCGCGGGAATTTCGGCAGCGCGTGAACGCCGGTTTTCATCGTGGTTTTTTGCGAGCCGGAATAAGGAGAATCGTTTTCGATTGCGTCAAGAATCGCCGTGAGTTCGTTGCCCAGAAAAATAGATACGACGGCGGGCGGCGCTTCGTTTGCGCCGAGGCGGTGATCGTTGCCTGCGGACGCGACGGACAGGCGCAATAAATCCTGATAATCGTCCACCGCTTTAATTACTGCGGACAGGAACAATAAAAACTGCGCATTCTCGTAAGGCGTTTCGCCGGGCGTGAGAAGGTTGACTCCTTTGTCGGTGGATAATGACCAGTTGTTATGTTTACCGCTTCCGTTCACACCGTTAAAGGGCTTTTCGTGCAACAAGCACACAAGACCGTGTTTCAACGCAATCTTTTGCATTATCTCCATCGTGAGTTGGTTGTGGTCGGTTGCGACGTTGGTTGTGGAATAAATCGGCGCAAGTTCGTGTTGGGCGGGTGCGACTTCGTTGTGCTCGGTTTTCGCAAGAACGCCGAGTTTCCAAAGTTCGTCGTCGAGATCCGCCATAAACTCCTTGACGCGCGGTTTGATTGCTCCGAAATAATGGTCGTCGAGTTCCTGACCTTTCGGGGGTTTTGCGCCGAAAAGGGTACGTCCCGTGAAAATCAGATCCTTGCGTTTTGCATACAAATCCTTATCGACAAGGAAGTATTCCTGCTCGGGGCCGACGGACGTACGGACGTATTTCGCGTCGTTTCCGAAAAGTCTCAAAACACGAAGAGCCTGTTTGTCAAGCGCTTCCATTGAGCGAAGGAGCGGCGTCTTTTTGTCCAGAGCCTCGCCGCCGTAGGAGCAGAACGCCGTCGGAATGCAAAGGGTTTTGTCCTTAATGAAGGCATAGGACGTCGGATCCCACGCTGTGTAGCCGCGCGCCTCGAAAGTCGCGCGAAGTCCGCCGGACGGGAACGACGATGCGTCGGGTTCGCCTTTAATAAGTTCCTTGCCCGAAAACTCCATGATGACTCTTCCGTCGGGCGACGGGGCGATAAATCCGTCGTGTTTTTCGGCGGTAACGCCGGTAAGCGGCTGGAACCAGTGCGTGAAATGCGTCGCGCCTTTTTCGACTGCCCAGTCTTTCATGGCGACGGCAACCGCGTTTGCGACGTCGAAGGAGAGGTTTTCGCCTTCGTCGATAGTTTTTTTGAGGGCGGCGTAAACGTCGTCGGACAGAGTTTCCTTCATCACCTTGTCGTCAAATACAAGGCTTGCGAATTCATTCGTAACGGTATTCATATACTACACTCCTTAAAAAAAAGACAGCGACGCCCGCGTTGGACGTCGTTGCCCGAAAAATCAAAAAAAAGAGCGTCGAACGGTTGCAAAAACCGTAAGACGCCGTTGCCTTTATATTGCAGGATTATAAGACCGCAAATTTTTTTTGTCAAGTGATTTTTTTATTGATTTTCCGCTTTTATTTTTATTGACAAATAAATATTCCGGGTGCTATAATTCAAAATCGTTGAGCAAAGACGTTCATTCACAAGGGGAAAAACCCATGTCGAATGGACGCTTTTTTTATTGAAAAACATTTTCGCAGTTAAGCGGAAATAAATGTTTTACCCGCGGGTAACGTATGGAGACAAAAGGCGAGAAACAAAGTTCTTCGGAACGAGTATACAAAGTTGCACTCGTATCGTCGTCGGAAAAGTTTAACGGCGCGATGTTGCCGCTTCTCCCGAAAAATCGTTTCAGCCCCATAAGCGTTTATCGCGACGCCAAAAGCGCTCGGCGGGTGATTTCCAAAGAAAAACCTGATATCGTGATTATCAATACGCCGCTTCCCGACGACTTCGGCGCAAGCCTTGCGCTGGACGTTTCGGAAACGGACGGCGTTTGCGTATTATTGTTTACCCGCGCGGAGAATTTTTCGGAATTATCGTCCGTTCTTGCGCCGCACGGGGTGTTGACGTTGCCGAAACCTACGTCGCCCGAACTCACCGAAGAAGTCGTTGAGCTTATGTGCGCCACGCGGGAACGGCTTCGTCGGATTGAAATCAAGAAATCATTTGCCGAGGAAAGAATGGAAGATATCCGCGTCGTGAACAAGGCGAAATGGTTTTTGATCGAACAGCTTAAAATGACCGAACAAGAAGCGCACCGCTATATCGAAAAACAGGCAATGGACAGGTGCGTCACGAAACGCGTCATTGCGGAAAATATTTTATCTACCTATAAATAAAAAGCGGAGGAATGATTTTATGACAAAGTACATTTTCGTAACTGGGGGCGTCGTATCGGGGCTCGGCAAGGGCATCACGGCAGCGTCGCTCGGCAGACTTTTGAAGGCAAGAGGACTCAAAGTCATCGCGCAGAAACTCGACCCGTATATCAACGTCGATCCCGGCACGATGAGCCCGTATCAGCACGGCGAAGTTTACGTCACCGAAGACGGCTGCGAAACCGACCTCGACCTTGGACACTACGAAAGATTTATCGACGAAAACCTTAATAAGTATTCAAATCTCACGACGGGCAAGGTTTTCTGGAACGTCCTCAACAAAGAAAGAAGGGGCGAATATCTTGGCTCGACCGTACAAATTATTCCTCACGTCACGAACGAAATAAAAGAGTTTATTTATCACGTCGGCAAAGAAATCGACGCCGACGTCGTCATCACCGAAATCGGCGGCACGATCGGCGATATCGAGTCGCAGCCTTTCATCGAGGCGATTCGTCAGGTCGGTATCGAAGTCGGACCCGAAAACAGCCTGTACATTCACGTGACTCTCGTGCCGTTTCTGAGCGGCTCGGACGAGCATAAATCGAAACCCACGCAACACTCCGTAAAAGAACTGCAAGGTATGGGAATCCGCCCCGACGTCATCGTGCTTCGCGCGGACGAACCGCTGGAAGAATCCATATTCAAAAAGATTGCTTTGTTCTGCAACGTAAAGCCCGATTGCGTCATTGAAAACATCACGCTGCCGTGCTTATACGAAGCGCCGCTTATGCTCGAAAAATCCAACTTTTCGTCGGTCGTTTTAAGAGAGTTGCATATCGACAATATTGCAGAACCCGACCTTAACGATTGGAAACAGATGGTTAAAGATATCAAAACGGCGAAAAAGCACGTTACTATCGGTCTTGTCGGAAAGTACGTGCAACTTCACGACGCATACCTTTCCGTTGCGGAAGCGTTAAGACACGCGGGGTATTTCCTCGGTGCGAAAGTCGACATAAAATGGATCGATTCCGAAACGATAACGCCTGACTCCGCGGACGAAATTTTAAGCGGTCTTGACGGGATTATCGTGCCGGGCGGTTTTGGAAGTCGCGGCATCGAAGGCATGATCCTTGCGGCGAAATACGCGCGCGAAAACAACGTGCCGTACTTCGGAATCTGCCTCGGTATGCAAATCGCCGTTATCGAGTACGCAAGAAACGTCGCAGGAATCAGGGACGCGCACTCCGGTGAGTTCGACGAGCTGTGCAAAAATAAAGTCATCAACTTTATGCCCGGACAAAGCGACGATATCGACAAGGGCGGCACGTTAAGACTTGGCGCGTATCCTTGCGTGATAAAAGAAAACACAACGATGCAACGCTGCTACGGTACGCTTGAAATTTCAGAACGCCATCGCCATCGCTATGAGTTCAACAACGATTATCGTGAAATCCTGACGAAAAACGGGCTTACTCTTTCGGGGCTTTCTCCCGACGGACGCCTTGTCGAAACGGTGGAACTTACAGACCGTCCTTTCTACGTCGGCGTGCAATTCCATCCCGAATTCAAGTCGCGCCCCAACCGCGTGCATCCATTGTTCAAAGGATTTATCGAAGCCGCGCTGCAAAAGGAATGCGAATAAACGGCTTTCGTATTTATAAGGTTAATAAAACAAAAAGAAAGGACGCTGTCAGACGACAGCGTCCTTTTCGGAAGATTTTCGATTACAGTTTCATCGCGACGTCCCATGCGCGCCAGATAACCGTACGCAGGTTGCCGATGCCGTTGCAGTCGCCGACAAGTTTCACGCCGTCTTTTGCTACGGGGGTGGGAATGTAGCCGACAGACATAATCACGCTGTCGCCTGCGATTTCCGACTCCTTGCCGGTTTTAAGGTCTTTGACCTTGACGCCTTTGTCGGTGATCTCGACAAGACCGGTGTTCAGACGTACGTCGACTTTGTTAAGCGCGAAGAAGTCGCGGAGATACGAAGTGTTCGCAAGGCAGACGCCTCTCATTGCGACAAGGTCGTTTTTCATTTCGACGATGACGGGAGTCTTGCCTTTGTTGTAAAGGTCAAGGGCGATTTCGCAACCGGACAAGCCGCCGCCGATGACGATGACTTTGTTGCCGACTTCTTTGGTGCCAAGCAGATATTCGCACGCTTCGATGCCTTTTTCCGCACCGGGAACGCGAAGTTTTCTTGCCTTGCTGCCCGTTGCGACGACGACTTCGTCCGCGCCGAGCTTCGCGATGTCTTCGGGTTTGACCTCGGTGTTGAATTTTACTTCGATATTAAGGTCTTTGATTTCCTTTTCGTACCATTTGATAAGGTCGCGGTCTTTCTCCTTGAACGACGGCGCAGCGGCAGCGATGAATACGCCGCCGAGAACATTCGACTTTTCGTAAATCGTAACCTTATGTCCGCGCAGAGTTGCGACGCGCGCGACTTCCATACCGCCGATACCGCCGCCGATAACTGCGATTTTCTTGGGACGAGCGGCTTTGACGATTTTGTATTTTTTGCTTTGCATCGTCTGCGGGTTAAGGGCGCAGCGAGCCATACCGGCGTTGTCCGCAAGGGTTTGGTCGTTGCCGACGAGTTGTCCGTCGTCGCCTTTATAGGACGCCATATCGAAGCAGGCGTTGTGGCAGCAGATGCAGGGGTGAATCGACGCGATATCGTCGTTCATAAGTTTGGTTACCCATGCGGGATCGGTAAGGAACTGACGAGCAACGCCCAAACCGTCGATTTTGCCTTCGGCGATTGCTTCCGCGCCAACGTCGGGTTCCATACGGCCGGCGCACACGACGGGAATGTCAACGAACTTTTTGATGTGAGCGACGTCTTCGAGGTTGCAGTTTTGCGGCATATAGGGACCGGGGTGAGCCCAGTACCAGGCGTCGTAGGTGCCGTTGTCGCAGTTGAGCATATCGTAGCCGGCGTCTTGGAGATATTTTGCGGCTCTTTCGCTTTCTTCCATATCGCGGCCGACCTCAACGTAGTCTTCGCCGGGAAGCGCGCCTTTGCCGAATCCTTTGGTTTTGGAAACGACGGAATATCTCAAAGAAACGGGGAAGTCGTCGCCGCACGCCTTTTTGATGGCTTTGACGATTTCGACGGGGAAGCGGTATCTGTTTTCAAACGATCCGCCGTATTCGTCCGTCCTTTGGTTGGTGTATTTCATCGTGAACTGGTCAAGAAGGTAGCCTTCGTGAACGGCGTGGATTTCAACGCCGTCAACGCCTGCGTCCATGCAGAGTTTCGCGGTTTTTGCGAAAGCCTCGACCATTTCGTGGATTTCTTTTTGCGTAAGGGGGCGAGAGATGCAGGATTCTTGCCATCTGTTGGGGGTTGCGCTTGCGCTTGCGGTAAGGTAACTTACGTCAAGGGCGGGTTTCAAGACGGTTGCAAGGGCTTTGTTGTGTAGCGCCTTTACCATAATGTCGTTGATTGCCAGCGACCTGCCGAAGCCTGCCGTAAGTTGTACAAACATTTTTGCGCCCGTTTTATGGAACTCGTCCATAAATTCTTTGAGCTTTTTGAACTTTCCTTTGCCTTGATAAAGCCATTTCCCGAGAAGGATATCCCTAATGGGCGCGATGCCGGGAAGGATAAGGCCGACGTTGTTCTTTGCGCGTTCAAGCAAGAAGTTTGCGGCTTCCTTGTCAAAGTGGTTGGGCTCCATCCAGCCGAAGATTGACGTACCGCCCATAGAAGTCATTACAATGCGGTTTTTGATTTCGCAATTCTTGATTTTCCACGGCGTAAACAGGCTTTCGTATTTTGAATCCATAACATGCCTCCTAGCACATAATAATTTAATAGTAACAAAATTATATTACAACAATAAGCGTCAAAAATCAACCGCTGCGATAAAATTTTAACAAGCGCGCAAAAAAAATGTAATATTTTCCAAAATATCTCAATTTCACAAAAACATATTAAAACCCTGCGATAAGCGTGCGTTTTTGCAACGAAATAACCCTGTTCTGCAAAACGGCGCGGATGAGGTGTATTTCAACACATTGCAAGACAAGGCGTTAATGATTAAAAAATGATACTTTAAACTACGATTGCGACTATTTTTACAAACTGCCGCTTGTGTATTAAAGTAAATCCACATTTATTTTTAGTTGAAATATTTCGCGCGGTATGGTAAAATATCGATAAATTAAGAGGTGTCTATGAGCGAATTTGAAATCAGCTTATTATGTTCGTCCGTGATAAGTTATTATCAGGTGCAAAACGGGATATCCCCCGTCAAAAGGCTTTACGTCAGAAACGTGTCCGACTTCGACTGCGAAAATATCGAAATCAGCGTGTCGTCAAAGCCCGATTTTTTGCTGCCCGTTTCCGAAATTCAGGCGGTGTTTCCCGCCCGCGCCAATCTCAGATTCGACGGCATCGCGAAACTGTCGCCACTTTATATGGTGGCGCAAAACAGAAAGCACGACGGCGAAATAACGGTGCAGGTATTGAAGGACGGCGTCGTCCTGGAAGAAGCGACGGAAAGGGTAACGGTGCTTGCCTTTGACGAGTGCAACGTCGATAAACCCGAAAGTATCGCGACTTTCGTCCGCCGCACGCCCGACGTCAACAGACTTCTGAACCTCGCGCACAAAAAGATTGCGGAATGGGGATTTAAGGACGTTACCGGCACGGGCTATGCGAACGCGTCGAAAAACAAAGTGCGAAATCTCTGTGCCGCGACGTATGCGGTACTTTGCGACCATGGATTCCTTATGGGCAAGAAAACGACGGCGGACAGCGTCATCGTGTCCGATTTTTCGGAAATACTTTCGGACAAGGTCGCAACGCCGATGGAACTTGCGCTGATTTTCGCGTCGGTGATCGAAAGCGCGGGATACAATCCCGTCGTTGCGAAATCGGACAACAGCTGGTACGTCGCGTGCTTCCTTACCGAAGAATGTATGGCGGAAGACGTGTTCGACGATATGTCTTACGTCGCGAAAAAAGCGGCGGCGGGCGTCGGTGAAGCGACGCTTATCGACATTTCGGGCATTTTCAAGGGCGAAAGTTTTGAAAAGTGCGAGAAAAACGCCGTGTCGTTCCTTAAAAAATCGCCGACCGTCGATTTTGCGGTCGATATAAAACGCGCGCGTATCATGGGCATACTGCCGCAGTCTGTCCGCGTGAAAACGGAGGGCGGATACGACCTTGTCGAAAGCGACGATTATAAACAAGCCGCTCCGCCGAAAATCAAAGAATACGGCGAAAATATCGGCGGCGAAAGTTTGTTCACCCGCGAAAAACAGTGGGAACGCCGCTTGCTGGAACTCGATCTTCGCAATTCGCTTTTGAATTTCAGGGTGTCGAATACCGCCGTGAAAATTCTCACCGCGTCAATCGAAACTTTTGTCGAAAACGTCACACACGATAAACCTTATACGCTCACGGCGCACCCCAAAGACGTGCCCGACGGCGACGCAAGGCTGAATCCGTCTTTCGACAACCCCGCGCCGCTGAAACCGCTGTCGGAATACCTTTTGTACGAATACAAAAACAAAAGACTTTCGACCGTGTTTTCGGAAAAAGAACAAAACAAAACGCTGCTCAATCTTTATCGAAAGGAAAAAACCATCGAAGAAGAGTCCGGCACCGCAAGTTTGTACGTGGCATGCGGCTTTTTGAAGTGGAGAGAGTCTGAAAACGAAAAATTCAAATACGCGCCGCTTATTCTGTATCCGGTGTCGATTGACAAAAAAGGAATATCGCTCCCGGTATTTTCGATAACTTTCGACATTGACGGGGCGCAGATAAACAATACTTTGCTGGAATTTTTGTATCAGGAATTCCGCCTCGATATGCGCGGGCTTTCGGCGGTCGAACTGTCCGACGCGAAAAGTATACTCGCAGTCATTGCGCGCGTCAAAAAAGAAATCGCCGATAAACCCGGATGGGAAATTATCGACAACGTTTATCTGAACGTTTTGTCGTTCACGAATTATCTCATGTGGCACGACGTGCGCTATAATATCGACAAGTTCAAGGAGTCGCCGCTTATCCGTTCTATGATTTCGAACTCGGTGGACGCCGGGCTGAAAAACGAAACTCCGACCGACACCGCAAACTCGGACGAGGCGTACTTCGGCACGGACAGAATGTTGCTGCCGATAAGCGCGGACAGCTCGCAATATCAGGCGATAAAAGCAAGTCTGAACGGCTCGTTCGTGCTGCACGGACCGCCCGGCACGGGTAAGTCGCAAACGATAACGAATATCATCGTCAACAACATCGTGCGAGGCAGGCGCGTGCTGTTCGTCGCCGAAAAAATGGCGGCGTTGAACGTGGTTTATAAACGCCTTGTCGACTGCGGCGCGGGCGATTTCTGTCTGGAACTTCATTCCGACAAAACGCACAAAACCGATATTTTATCGAAAATAATCAACACGTTAAACCTTGGTTCTGCCGCTTCCGATATCGACTTTGAAGAAAAAGCGAACGAAATCAAGGAGTGCATCGACAAGTTGCAGGGTGAAATCGACGCAATGCACAGAAAGCGTTATCTCGGTTTCTCGCTGTACGAGGCGATGATGGCGTATCTTGACAATTCGGACGCTCCCGATTGTTTAAGAATCGACGGGTTGTTTTACGAAAAACTGACGGCGTCGTCATTCAACAGATACCTTGATATTCTGACGGAACTTGCAATCCGCGCGAAAGAATGCGGCGATATCGAAAAGTCGCCGTTCAGGTACATCGGAAAATTCGATTACACCGACGCCTGGCGCGAAGAAGCCGAAAGCGTGCTCGATATTTACCAAATGGAACTCAGACATCTGAAAACTTACGCGCGCGAACTTCAAACCTTAATAAATATGCGTACGATTTCGCTCACCGGCGAAAAGTTGAAGGCGTTGTATTTCCTGTCGGACAAACTCACGTCCGACGAAAAAATCGCAAAATATTTTGAAAACGCCTGCGCCGTCGAAAACGCGAAAGGGCTTGTGGAGTCGTATCTCGAAGCGGCTCGTCGCGACGGACTTATCACGAAAGAATACGAGAATAAGTACGGAAAGTATCCCGAAAACGTCGCGCCCGCCGAGGTCAAAGAAGCAATGCAAAAAAACGCGTTTTTGCCAAAGTCGGTGAAAAAGGCGCTCTCTTCCGTCGATAAAAACGGCCGCCGCGAATTTCTGGAATTCCTGCTTATCATTGCGGAAACCAAAGAAACCGTCAAAAAACGCCGCGCGGAAGTCGCATCGCTTTTCGCCACAACCGAAAACGATATGGGTCTTGACGACAAAATCGCGACGGTGTCCGCGCTTTACGACGCCGCACGCGCACTGTACGCCGATTGCGACTTCAATCTTTTCAACGAAACTTGCCGTCGGTTGACGAAAAATAAGCCGCACGTCCTTATGGAATACTATATGCGCGCTTACGAAACCGAACAAAAGGCGAAAACCGCATTCGAAAATCTCTTTTGCATCGTCAAAAAAGACCCGCGCGAAGAAATCAACAGCACTATCGACCGCATTTCGAGTATCGAAAAGAATATGGACTATATCCCGAGTTGGTGCAGATACCAGAGTGTCGTGGAACGTTGCGGACAAGAAGGATTCGATTTCGTGCTGGAACCGCTGTTTAACGGCGAAATCACCGCCGAAGACGTGCTGAGAAGTTTCAAAAAATGCGTGTATTTCAATTTTGTCAGGAGCGAACTTTACCTTGACGACGTGCTTTGCAGGTTCTCGGGGCTGTCGCTTGAAGAAACGATGCAACGTTTCCGCGCGCTGTCCGACGAATACGAAAAACTCACAAGGTCGGAGTTGTATTTAAGGCTCGTGTCGAAACTTCCGCGCACCGATACTTCGGGCGAACATAACCTGGAAAGAGTTTTGCTGTACCGCGCCGAAAAAACGAATATGCAGGGCACGACGATACGCGCGCTGTTTTCGCAAATTCCCGAAATACTTCGCGCGACTTGCCCGTGTCTTCTGATGAGTCCGGTGTCGGTTGCACAATATCTCGATATCGAAAAGGAAAAATTCGACCTTGTCGTCTTTGACGAGGCGTCGCAGATGCCCACGTGCGAGGCGGTAGGCGCAATCGCGCGCGGTAAAAACGTCATCGTCGTCGGCGATCCGAAGCAGCTTCCGCCCACGATGTTCTTCCGCACCGATTATCGCGACGAACAGCACTTCGAAGTCGAAGACCTTGAAAGCGTCCTTGACGACTGCCTTGCAATCGGCATGCCCGAACGTCATCTTTCGTGGCATTACCGCAGCAATCACGAAAGCCTTATCGCGTTTTCCAACAGTATGTTTTACGACAACAAGTTGCTCACTTTCCCGTCTCCGAACGAGCTGAAAGGCAAAGTAAAACTTGCCTACGTCGACGGCGTTTACGAAAGAGGTGGCAGCAAATGCAACAAAAAAGAAGGCGACGCGCTTGTGAAAGAAGTCGTGGCAAGGCTTAAAAATCCGCAGGAACGAAACCGCTCGATCGGCATAGTTACGTTCAATACGGCGCAACAGAATTACATAGAAGATAAGCTGCAACACGAGATTCACAAGGAAGGTCTCGACGACGTGGCGTACGACGTGGACGAGCCCGTTTTCGTGAAAAACCTTGAAAACGTTCAGGGCGACGAGCGCGACCTGATTTTGTTCAGCGTCGGATATGGTCCCGACGCAACGGGCAGATTATCGTTGAATTTCGGCCCTATAAACCAGCAGGGCGGCTATAAACGACTTAACGTTGCAGTTACTCGCGCAAGGAGCGAGATGATCGTTTTCAGTTCCGTAACGGGCAACATGATTGACCTTAACCGCACCGACAGCGTGGGCGTCAAGGCGTTGAAAGCCTTCCTCGAATACGCCGAACGCGGCCCCGAGATGCTTTCGATTGCGGCAAAGGACGTCAGGGTGGAGTCGAAAGGAATCGGCGAAAACGTCGCGAAAGACCTGAAAGACCGCGGACTGTTGTGCGACGCGAACGTCGGCGTGTCCGACTTTAAAATCGACGTCGCCGTCGTCGATCCCCGCGACAAAAACAAGTATATTCTCGCAATCATCGCGGACAGCGAGCACTCGGCAAAAATCCCGTCCGCAAAAGACCGCATGACAATGCAGACGAGAATCCTGAAAAAACTCGGCTGGAACGTCTATAACCTTTGGACGATAAACTACTTCAACAACCAGAAACGCGAAATCAACAAAATCAAGGAAGTCGTCGCGACGCTCACCGAAAAGAAGGTCGTTTCCAAAAAAACCGTCCGCGACGCGCTGCAAAAATACAGAAAAACTTATAAGACGGCTTATATCAAACCGCTGGCGCGCGCCGGGGCGGAATACGTCCTGAATTTCGTCAACGAAGAAGCGATTATGAATAAAATCCGCACCGTTATCGAGGTCGAGTCGCCGATCGAAGAAAGCTGTCTTATCGATAAAATCGCCGCGGCGTTCTGCGTGCCGAAAACCGCCAAAAAGGCCATCGCGCAAATTTCAAGATACGTTTCGTCATACGAGGCGCAACGGCAGGAATATTTTGGCAAAGTCTTTTACGTCGATAAGCCCGTTTCGACTTTCCGCCCGAGCGACGCGCGCGTTACCCGCGATTTGACAAAAGTGCATCCCCACGAGATCGTCGCCGCCGCAAAATGCGCAATCGAAGCGACCGTCTATATCGAAAAGGACGACCTTAATAAGGAAGTTTTCAAATTGTTCAACGTCGCGAAACGCACAAAATCTGCCGTGGAATGGGTTGACGCTTCTCTCACCGCCGCCGTCCAGACCGGCGAAATTATCGTCACCCCCGACGGCTTCTGCCGCGTCTGACCGCAAGAAATCAAAATAACGAAAACCCCGACGACGTTTCGGGGTTTTTTAATAATTGAACGGCAAAACGCCCATGTTGTTTTCAAGGGCGTGCGAAAACATTGCTATAAATGTGCTTCCACGCGCGAGCGCGCGGTAGGCGCGCGAGGCGCGCGTATTTATTAAGTTAGCGGGAAAACGAGAAAAGCGGAAAAATGAGAGTGGCGAGCATGAGGGCAACAGATTGGGCGAATGTATGGGCAATAGGTCGGGTGAGCATGCGGGTGGCACGCGGAATGATTGGACAGACAATCATGCGAAAGCGCGGGCGGGGAAAGGGTTGAAACGTGAATAAAAGTTCAGAAAAACTCATATATTTCGTCGCCTTTGTATGATTATTATTTTTAAATTTGAAAGAAGTTGAAAATAATGTTCAAAAGTGGCGATTTTCGTTTGACACATTTTGTCGTTTTGGTTATAATGGCACTATCTTACAGGTGGCGGAAAGCCAAAAAACACAAAATAAAGTGTTTTCGACCGACGCCAACCACATTATATTGGGGTACAGAGTGAAACTTTTGGAGGAACGCATCCTCAGGGACGGTAAAGTCTTCCCCGGAGAGGTGTTAAAAGTTGGAGGTTTTCTCAATCATCTTATAGATGATACTTTGATGGAGGAAATCGGCAAGGAAATCTACTCACTCTATAAGTGCGACCAAGTTACCAAAATTCTGACCTTAGAAGCATCGGGAATCGCAATTGCATGCTACGCAGCTATGTACTTGCACGTCCCGGTGCTTTTTGCTAAGAAAAGTAAAACCGCCAACATTTCAAAGGACGTCTATTCTGCGGAAGTCAAAAGTTATACCCACGGCAACGTAAACACGATAATGGTTGAAAAGGAATTTCTGAATTCTTCCGACCGCGTGCTTATCGTCGACGATTTTCTTGCTCACGGCGAGGCGTTGCGCGGGCTTATCGCATTGATCGGGCAGGCGGGTGCGACTCTTGTCGGGTGCGCGATTGCCATCGAAAAGGGCTTCCAAAAAGGAGGGGACGAATTGAGAGAGCAGGGCGTCCGCATCGAAAGCCTTGCGATTATCGAAAGTATGTCGGACGACGGCGTCACTTTCAGAAAAAACTAAGTTAAAAAATGCCATATGGCAAAATATATGGAGGGTTTCATAATGAAGAAAAAAATTCTTGCAATTTTCCTTGTTGTAGCGATGGTTGCAGCACTCGCAGTCGGTCTTACCGCATGTAAGAAAGACGACGGCGGAGAAGTCGATTATTCGAACATTAAAATCGGTATGCTTTGCTTGCATGACAAAAACAGCACGTACGACAAAAACTTCATCACGGCGATGGAAGAAGTTCAACGCGAACTCGGTCTTCGCGACGATCAGGTCATCATCAAAACCGGTATCCCTGAGGACGATACTTGCTATCAGGAAGCCATGAACCTTGTCGACGCAGGTTGCAACATCATTTTCGCTGACTCTTTCGGTCACGAAGCATATATGTTGAAAGCTGCAAAAAAAGCTCCCAAAGTTTTGTTTGCACACGCAACCGGAACGAGAGCTCACACCGAAAATCTTCCTAACTTTGTCAACGCATTCGCTTCCATTTACGAAGGTCGTTTCCTTGCAGGCGTTGCCGCAGGTTTGAAACTCAATGAAATGATCGCAGCAGGCAAATTCACCGCAGAAGAAGCCAAAATGGGTTACGTCGGCGCATACACCTATGCGGAAGTTATCTCCGGCTACACCTCCTTCTACCTTGGCGCAAAATCCGTCTGTCCGACCGTCACGATGGACGTTCAATTTACCGGCAGCTGGTATGATGAAACCGGCGAAAAGGAAGCAGCAAACTTGCTCATTGGTAAAGGTTGCAAACTTATCAGCCAACATGCTGACTCCATGGGCGCACCTAACGCTTGTGAAACAGCAAAAGTTCCCAACGTATCTTACAACGGCAGCACTTTCTCCGCTTGCCCCGAAACGTTCATCGTTTCTTCCAGAATCAACTGGGCACCTTACTACAAATACCTTGCTGAACAAATCGTAAACGCCAAAGGCGACGTTAATAAAGCAAACGTTGCTAAGGACTGGACAGGCACTATCGCAACCGGTTCCGTAGAACTTACCGCTTTCGGTACGGCAGCAACCGCTGACACTGCGGCAAAAGTTGCTGACATTAAGGCAAAACTTATGAACGGCACCCTTAACGTTTTCGACACCGCCACCTTCACCGTTAACGGCACGAAACTTGAAACATATATGGCAAACGTAAACTTTGAAGACGACGGCACCGGCAAAGATAACAACAAAGCTGACACGCAAGTCATTGAAAACGGCGTTTTCTTTGAATCCAAACATCGTTCGGCACCTTACTTTGACGTTCGTATCGACGGCATCACGCTTCTTAACGAGAAGTACTAATTTACAACAACAGAATAGGATTTCGGCGGGACAATCGTCCCGCCTTAACCCTTTTTTTTCGGCGTGATAATCGCTATTTTTGGAGAGTTATATGGGACAAAACAACGCTATCGAACTCAGAAACGTTACTAAACGGTTCGGCGCGGTCGTTGCGAACAATGACGTCAGCATGGACGTCAGGCGCGGTGAAATTTTGTCGCTTCTTGGCGAAAACGGAAGCGGTAAAACCACCCTTATGAATATGATTGCGGGCATATACTTCCCCGACAGCGGTGAAATTTTCATCGACGGGAAGGAGGTCGTGATTCGTTCTCCGCAGGACGCTTATAAATACCACATCGGAATGATCCATCAGCATTTTAAGCTGATTGACATCTTTACGGCGGCGGACAACGTTATTCTTGGCGAAAAGATGCCCCCGTTCAGTATCCGTGAAAAATCGAAAGAATACAAAGATAAACTTGACGACTACGGCATTGTCGTTGACGCCGATGACGAGCGTTCGCCTGTCAAAGAAATCAGGATTGGCGACAAACCTGCCGAAAAAATAAAATGCGCCTTAAAATGCGCGGCACTTCCTTTTGTAAAACTCGGCAAGAAAATCAAATTCAACCATTTGTCGAGAAATCGCGTTGACATCGTACAAAAAATCGTCGATAAGTACGGCTTCGATATCAACGTAAAAAAGAAAATTTACGATATGTCCGTTTCCGAAAAACAAACCGTCGAAATTATTAAGACGTTGTATCGCGGCGCGGATATCCTTATTCTGGACGAGCCTACCGCCGTTCTGACGCCGCAGGAAACCAAAAAACTTTTTGACGTTTTAAGGAAAATGCGCGACGACGGAAAATCCATTATCATTATTACGCACAAACTCAACGAAGTTCTGGAAATCTCGGACAGAGTCGCCGTTTTAAGAAAGGGCGAATATATCGGCACCATCGATACGAAAGACGCAACCGAAAGTTCGTTGACGGAAATGATGGTCGGCGAAAAGGTCGAACTTAATATCGACAGAACAATCCCCGTCAACGCAGAAGAAAGGCTCACGATTTCCGGACTCACTTGCAAAAACCGCGAAGGAATACTTGCACTTGACAACGTGTCGTTCACGGCGCGTTCGGGCGAAATTCTGGGTATCGCAGGTATCGCGGGCAGCGGTCAGCGCGAGCTTTTGGAATCAATCGCGGGACTTCAACGTTTGGAAGGCGGCGCGGTTACTTACTTCGATCCCAAAGACAACAATAAAGAAGTCGATTTGAGGCAGAAATCCCCCACGCAAATCAGGGAATTGGGCGTAAGACTTTCGTTCGTTCCCGAGGACCGTCTGGGCATGGGACTTGTCGGGAATATGGACTTGACGGACAACATGATGCTTCGTTCCTACGGAAAAGGTCATTCGATATTTCTGGACAGGAAAACCCCGCACGACCTTGCGGAAAATATCGTGGAAGAACTTGAAGTTGTGACGCCTTCCGTAAAAACTCCCGTCAGAAAACTTTCGGGCGGAAACGTGCAGAAAGTTCTGGTCGGTCGCGAAATTGCGTCCGCGCCTACCGTCCTTATGGCGGCTTATCCCGTAAGGGGGTTGGACATCAACTCGTCCTACGTTATTTATAATTTGCTCAACAAACAAAAAGAAAACGGAGTTGCCGTTATTTTCGTCGGCGAAGATCTGGACGTACTGCTTGCGCTTTCGGACAGAATCATGGTTTTGTGCGGCGGCAAAGTCAGCGGCATTGTCGACGCGAGAAACTGCACGAAAGAGCAAGTCGGGCTTCTGATGACAAGTATGCCCGAAAAAGTCGAAATATTTGACGATGAAGTAAAGGAGGGACACAATGCGTAAAACAGTTCATGAACCCGTCGCGCACCTTGTAAAACGCGTGGATATGGACAGAAAAAAAGCGTGGCTTATCCGCCTTATCGCTTTTGCATTGTCAATCCTTGCCTGCGCGATTATCACTACGGCAATCACGAAAAAAGACATGGGATTCTTCTTCAAAAACTTCTTCGGCGGCGCATTCAGCACCCCAAGACGTGTCTGGGGACTTTTCCATGAAACGGCACTGCTTTTGTTGGTCGCGCTTGCGGTCACTCCGTGTTTCAAAATGAGATTCTGGAACATCGGCGGAGAAGGGCAAATCCTTATGGGAGCGCTCGGTTGTGCGGTTGTCATAAACTTTATGGGCGGCAAATCAAGCGACGCGGGTACGATTGTTCTGTCGCTTGTCGTTGCGATGGTATTCGGCGCGTTATGGTCGATGATCCCTGCAATTTTCAAAGCGAGATGGAACACCAACGAAACGCTTTTGACGCTTATGATGAACTATATTGCGGTATGTCTTACGGAATACTTTATTAAAAGCGTTGCGTCGACGGGCACCGGTACGCTGACGTTTACGAAGGGCGTTGTCGGCTCAATCGGAGATAACGAATTCATTCTTAAAATCATCATCGCGGCGGTTATTACGATTCTGATGTACATTTATCTTCGTTTCAGCAAACACGGCTATGAACTTACCGTTGTCGGAGAAAGCGAAAATACGGCGCGTTATATCGGAATCAACAGCAAAAAAGTTATCATTCGCACGTTGATTCTTTGCGGTATTATCGCAGGTATCACGGGATTCCTTCTTGTCAGCGCGACAAACCTTGACTTGAACAGCAAGTATACCGTCAACGGCAGAGGCTTTACGGGCGTTCTTATTTCCTGGCTTGCAAAGTTCAATCCGTTTGCGATGGTGTTGACGTCGTTTTTGGTTGTGTTCGTACAAAAGGGCGCGGCAGAAGTTTCAACGTATGCGCGTCTCGGTGCGTCGTTCCCCTCGATGCTTGCGGGCGTGTTCTTCTTCTTTATCATCGCAAGTGAGTTCTTTATCAACTATAAGATAATGTTCAACAAAAAATATTTCAAAATTCCCGCATGCTTCAAAAAGAAAAAACAAGCGGAAGTTGTCGCAGAGGAGGATAAGTAATATGTTTGTTACGTTAATAACTCAGGCAATAAAATTCGGTATTGTTTTCCTTTTCGGCTCGACCGGCGAAATTATCATCGAAAAATCCGGACACCTTAATCTGGGAATCCCCGGCGTTATGTGCTTTGGCGCAATCGGCGGCTGCCTTGGCGCAAACCTTGCAAAAAACGCGGGGCTTGCAGCCGGCGGAATCGTCTTTGTCGCAATTCTTATGGCAATGCTGTTCGGCGCAATGATGGGCGTCGTTTACGGATTGTTTACGATTACCCTTCGATGCAACCAGAACGTCACGGGACTTACCATTACAACGTTTGGTGCGGGCGTACTTGGGTTCTGGGGCTCGATGATGAGCAACGAGGGCACGACGTTTTACGAAGTAAGCAAAGTGTTCACTGCGCCGTTCTTTGGAAATGTCGAAAACAACTGGTTTTCACAAATGTTCTTGTCGCACGGCGTTTTGGTGTACGTCGGTATAATTATCACGGTGCTTGTCGCAATTTTTATGAACCGCACCAAAACGGGACTTAACTTAAAAGCGGTCGGCGAAAACCCCGCGGCGGCGGACGCGGCGGGTATCAACGTCATCAGATATAAATACCTTGCCTGCATAATCGGCTCGGCAATTTCCGGTATCGGCGGCGCGTTTTACCTTCTTGACTGCACGCGCGGATCGCTTGAATACGTTATCGAAGGGCTTGGCTGGCTTGCGGTCGCGCTTGTTATCTTCTCATTGTGGCGCCCGGGACTTTGTATTATCGGCTCGTTCATTTTCGGTCTTTTGTACATTATGCCCAACTATATTACGGGCGTAAGCCTTGCCGAAAAAGAACTTGTAAAAATCATTCCTTACGTTGCAACCGCTCTCGTCCTTATTATTATTTCGTTCTTTAATAAGCGCGAGACGCAGCCGCCTGCATCGCTGGGGCTTTCGTATTTCAGGGAAGAAAGATAATTCAAAAAAGTTAAAAAGGTCGTCTTCGGACGGCCTTATTTATTGTCAAAACGCCACGATGTGATATAATAAAAATATGAATGCTTTGACCATTGTACACGAAACAATAAGGAAATTCGTCGGCGTGGGCGACGTCGTCATCGACGCAACAGCAGGGCGCGGATACGATACGTCGTTTTTATGCTCGCTTGTCGGGGACAGCGGGAAAGTTATTTCTTTCGACGTGCAGAAAGACGCCGTGGACAGCACCGAAAACCTTCTGAAAAGCCGCGGACAATCGGCGGACGTCCATCTTGAATCGCACGAAAATATGACAAAGTACGCGGATAGAGACAGCGTATCGTGCATTGTTTTCAACCTCGGATATTTGCCGTCGGGCGATCACAGCGTTTTCACGCACGCAGAGTCCACGATAAAAGCAATCGAGGGCGGACTCGGGCTTTTGAAGAAGGGCGGCTTAATGTGCGTGAGCGTTTATTACGGCGGCGACTCGGGCTACGAGGAAAGAGACGCGCTGCTGCCGTATCTGAAAACGCTCGATTCGTCGAAATATCAGGTCTTGAAACTCGATTTTTATAATTGGACGAACGACCCGCCGTTCCCGGTGTTTATCATCAAAAACTGAACGATAAAGCCATAAGGATGATGTATTAAAGGAAAATCCACGATATCTTCAAGTTGAAAAAAACAAAACAAACAATATCGCCGCCGACAGGCTCCTATGACAAAATAGACCATAGAGCTGCTGCTGGCAAGAGAAGAGGCTGAAATTGCTGGCAAGAGGAAGCCTCGAACGCCGCCGACGAACCCGCCTGCAAATTTTTTGCAACGGTGTGCGGGACGCACACAAAAACGGCACGCCGTAGCGGCGTGAAGTTTGGCGGGATAATTTAGACGGCAAGCGAAGATGAGGGATTGCTTGCAAGAAAAGGCATCGAGCGCAGACAACAGGCTCCACGCGCGATTAAGAAAGAAATCGCGCAAATGCGTTAAAAACGCATTAAAAAAACACGACGTTTTCGTCGTGAACAAACGATATTTAATGAGCTGCTGACGGCAAGAGAAGGCGATGAGAGCACGAAGTATTCGCGATCGCCGAGCGCAGACGACAGGCTCCACGCACAATTTCAAAGAAATTGTGCAAATGTGTGCAAAAAACTTTGCACACATTAAAAAAACACACCCGAAGCGGTGTGTTTTTTAGTGGAGCTGCTGACCAGACTTGAACTGGTGACCTCATCCTTACCAAGGATGTGCTCTACCTCCTGAGCCACAGCAGCGTTTTTGTCAATGCTCAATTATTATATTGAATAAGGCGAAATATGTCAAACGAAATGAGCAACAAAACAAAAAGTCGAAAAAATAATTTATTGCGGCGTTTATAATAAAATTTTTAATGAAAGCTGTATGATGGAAACATTTTGTCATGAATGATAAAACTGTCGCATAACGTGAATGAAAACCGCAAAAAATTTTTTGAATCGCAAAATTTTATGGTTGAAAACGACCTAATCTGTTTTACATAAATCAACATATTATATATAATATAGAAAGTAACTTATTATAATGGAGAGAATCGGGCAAATTTTGTCCAACCGAAATTGAAATGAATTGGCTTGACATATTTTATGCGTTTTTGTCCCTGCTTGGCGGTATCGGCGTCTTTCTTTACGGAATGAAGTTGATGGGCGACAGTCTTGAAATGGTTGCCGGCAACGAAATCAAGCGAATGTTTGCCAAAATATCGAATAAGAAACTTATCGGAGTGGGCATAGGAACGGTGACGACGGCGGTCGTACAAAGTTCCGCGGCGGTCACGGTTATGGCGATAGGTTTCGTCAACAGCGGACTGATGACTCTGACGCAAGCCGCGTCGATTGTTTTCGGTGCGAATATCGGAACGACGTCGACCGCGCTTATCGTTGCGCTTGGCGCGGGCGGGTTTGCAAACGTCAACCTTACGGTAATTTTTGCGGCTCTTGCGGGCGTCGGCGCATTGATGATAATGCTGACCAAAAAGGATAAGGTCAAAAAAATCGGCGGCATTATCACGGGGCTGGGCATGATATTCGTCGGGCTTTCGGTCATGACAAGCTCCATGGATATTTTCTCGCAGTCGGACAAAATCAGCGCGTTCCTTACAAAGGTTTCAAACCCTGCGTTGCTGTTGTTGTTCGGTATTTTGTTCACCGCGCTTATCCAGTCGTCGTCGGCGGTCAGCGGTATCGTCGTTACGATGTCGGTTGCGGGGCTTTTGTCGTTTGATCAAGGGCTGTACATAATTTTGGGAAGCAATATCGGAACGTGTATTACGTCGCTTATCGCGTCGGTCGGCACAAGTACGAACGCGCGTCGCACCGCCGTAATCCACCTTATGTTTAACGTGATCGGCGTGACGATATTCGGGCTTGTGAGCATTTCCGGCGTGTTTACGAAGATGTTTATGCCGATTAAAAGTCCCGCGATGAGAATTGCGCTTTTGCACACTTTCTTCAACGTAACCACCACCATAGTACTGTTGCCGTTTATGAACCTGCTTGTGAAGTTCGTTTCAAAAATCGTTCCCGAGAGGAAAACGGACGACAAAAACGACGAGCCGCACCTGTATTTTCTGGAAGAGCGTTTGTTGAGAACGCCCCCGGTTGCGGTCGCGCAACTTAAAAACGAAATCGAAAATATGGCGGAAATCGCAAAATCAAACTTCGACAAATGTATGGACGCGGTTATGGTCGGCAAAGTGTCCGACGTCATCGACGAAATCGCCAAAAACGAAAAATGTCTGAACTTCCTTAATCGTGAAATCACGAAATATCTTGTGAAATTGTCGCAGGTCGACCTTTCGGAAGACGACAAACTCTTAATCAGTACGTCGTATCACACCGTAAGCGATATCGAGCGTATCGGCGACTACGCCGAAAATATCTCGGAATACGCCGAAAAGATGGAGGCGGATAAACTCAAGTTCTCGCCGAAGGCAATTTCCGAAATCCAGACGCTTAAAGCGACGATTACAAACCTTTACGACGAGGTAATGAAGACGTATAAGGAAGTCACTCTTGATTATATCGACAAGGTGAACGAGTACGAGGAAAGCGTCGACAAACAAAAAGAAGAAATGGGCGAACACCATATCGAGCGTATGAACAAGGGCGAATGTACGCCCGAAGTCGGCGCGATTTATCTGAGTCTTTCGTCCAATGCGGAGCGTGTCGCCGACCATATGACCAACATCGCGTACGCGGTGAGAAGCTACGCCAAAAAGAAAAAGAAGGACTAAGCGAAAAGTAAATTTTGAAAAAAAGCAAATAAAAAACTGCAACGCCCGTTGCAGTTTTTGTTTATGCATAACCGTAAAGTTTTCCGATTGCCCATACGACAAGACGTTTCGGCAAGATTTTTGAAAGTCCCACAAGCAGTTTGTACGACGCGCCGCCCACGACGTATACGGGCGGATTTTTCGATTTTGCGATTTTCAGGGCGATTTTCGCGATGACCGACGGCGACATTCCGTTTTGTTCGTCGCGCTCCATCTTTTCAACCGATTTGTCGATTCTTTCGCCGTAATAAACGCTGTTGCTTTTGTTCTTTTCGCGGCGGGCGGTGAATTCCGTCTTGACGTCGCCGGGAAGGATTGTCGAAACTTTTATGTTGAACGGTTTAAGTTCGATACGAAGCGCCTCGGAAAGCGACGACACCGCCGATTTCGTGCAGGAATAAAACGACTGAAAAGGCAGCGACAAAGGCGCGCCCGCGCTGGACATATTGATTATCGTGCCGCCGCCGTTTTCGCGCATAACGGGGATAACCGCCTGCGTCGCGAACAGCGTGCCGAAGTAATTGACGTCAAAAATCTTTCGCACCGCTTTTTCGTCGGTATCTTCGACCGCGCCCGAAATGCCGAATCCCGCATTGTTGACAAGGACGTCGATACGCCCCGCGCGTTTTACGACTTCGCCGATCGAGTCAAACACGTTTTCACGGTCGGACACGTCGGTTTTTATGCTTTCGATGCCTTCTGCCGGCGTTCTGGACAAATTAAATACGCGGTATCCGTTTTCCGAGAATTTTTTTGCAATGGCATTCCCGATTCCTTGGGATGCGCCCGTAATAACTGCAACTTTCATAATCCACCTCTGAACGATTATACAATAATGTTTGAATATTTGCAAATCGTTTTCAAAACCCTTGACAGTATTTTCATTTGATTGTAAGATTTAGGTATCACATTTAATTGCTAGGGGTGGCGCGTCGCGCCTGAGATTACACCCTCTGAACTTGATTGAGTTAGAACTCACGAAAGGAAGCCAGTCCACTCGTTCTCAAAGTAATCGCTTTGGGATTTTTTATTCTAACGAGAAAAGTTCCTCCCGGCAAAGGAGCGAATATGAAATTCACATCAATTCTGAAAGAGCCGTTCAACACTCTCGACACCGTGTCGAAACTCAGTGTTACGGCTTTTTACTTTGCAATCGTGCTTGTTGCGCTTGTTGTAATCGCCGCAATCTTTTTGAAGAAAGCGAAGCCCGAAAAACTCGCGCCGTTTATGAAAAGCGTGAAGTATTTCGTTTTCGGCGTAGCGACGACTTTCGTAGTTACGATGCTTACCTTAAAAATCAGTGACGACGTTCAGGGCGGCAGCTTTGTAAAAGAAGTTTTTTGGCCGATAATGAGCATTGTTATCGTGGCGTTCGCGCTGGTCGCGGCGGGCTACGTAATAAACACGGTAAAGCCCGAGTTTATGCGTAAGTTTAAGTTTATCGCGCTGTTTTTGATTTTAATCCCCGTGATTGTGAGTATTGCGTTTTTGGCGGTGCACTTCAAAAAGGTCGGCGGAGATTACGAAGGCGTATCGCAGGCAGGGCTTTATATCAGCGCAATCGTGCTTGTTCTTATCCTTGTCGTCGCCGCAACCGTTTTCTCGAAACGCAACGGTCCGTTCACCACGCGTGAGATGGCTTATGCCGCAATTTCCGTCGCGCTTTCTTTCGCACTTTCTTACGTAAAGTTTTTTGCGTTGCCACAGGGCGGCTCGGTAACCCTTGCGTCGATGCTTCCGCTTATGCTGTTTTCGTATATGTTCGGTATAAGAAAAGGTATTATCGTTGGTGCGATTTACGGCGTTTTGCAGGCAATACAGGATCCGTGGATTATCCACCCCGCGCAGTTCTTCCTGGATTACCCGATCGCTTTTGCAATGACGGGACTGGCGGGAATTTTCAAGGAACTCAACATCATCAAAAAGCCCGCTGCCGCATTTACGGTCGGCGCAATTCTTGCGGGTACGCTGAGATATTTCTCGCACGTGTTCTCGGGCATTTTCGCATTCGCGTCTTACGCTCCCTCGGGATATTCTGCGGCAGCGTGGGGCTTCTTGTACAATACGTTTACGTTCGCAGACGTCGCAATCGTTATCGTCGTTGCGCTGTTGCTGTTCAGCAGTAAGAGTTTCGTGCGCCTTGTAAACGAAAAATCGACGGAAGAATCCGCCGACGAAACCGAAAGTGGCGACACGTCCGCCGATAATGCGGACGGCAAAGCCGCTTAATAATATTTAATCATAAGTAAGATTCCGCTTTCGACGGTGAACGAGATTTCGTTTGCCGTCGCAATGCCGGAAAGCTCGCAGTAGAGACACGTCCGACGAAAACGCGGACGGCAAAGCCGCTTAATAATATTTAATCATAAGTAAAATTCCGCTTTCGACGGTGAACGAGATTTCGTTTGCCGTCGCAACGTTTGAAAGCCCGCGGTTTGTGCCTGCGGAAAGAAGAAGGTTTTCAAGCGGATAATAAAGCCCGCGGCTTTCTGTGACCAGCGCGTCCCCGAAAAACGGAAACAGCGAAATTTTTTGGCTTTCAAAAGCCGTGTCGGAAACCTTTCCTTCGACAAGTTTAATATCGAATCCGACGCCCGAAATACGGGCGTCGATTTTTATGTCCTTTGCATATTTCAAAAGCCCGATATTGCCGAGAATCTGACCTATGTCGCCGCCTGTTGCGCCGTAAATGGTAACGGCGTCGTAACCTGCGCTTTTTGCGTAAAGAAGGGCAAGTTGCCCGTCGGTCTCGTCCTTTTCCTTCGGAAAGACGACGTAGTTCAAACCGTCCTTGCGGTTTTCAAGGCTGTCCAGGTCGCCCACGACCGCAACGGGGGTAACGTGAATACGGCTTAATCCGTTATCGGCGCAAATAACGTCGGACTCTGTAATTTCCCCGATTTCGTCGGGAGTGTTCAGTATTATCGCTGCTGTTTTCATAAATATAAGGATATATCCAAAAAAGGCGGTTGTCAAGCGCAAAATTTTCAACAAAAGTCAAAGTGACAGTCAATATGACAGCAAATGAATTTTTTTCGTAAAGTCAATAAATTGACTTTTCGTCGCTTATCCCGTACAATGGATATATTACGAAAAATATGAGGGTTTATGGAAAATTTTGATTTGACGGTACTCGGCGGCGGTCCTGCCGGATACAACGCTGCGGCATACGCCGCGTCAAAAGGATTATCCGTCGTATTGTTTGAGAAAAACGAACTCGGCGGAGTTTGCCTGAACGAAGGCTGCGTTCCCAGCAAAACATTATTGAACAGCGCGAAAGTACTGAATTATTTTAAGCACGGCGAAAATTACGGCGTGAAGTTTTCGGGCAACGGCGAAGTATCGCAAGAAGCCGTCATCGACAGAAAAAATAAGGTCGTGAAACGTCTTGTAACTGGTGTGCGCGCGAAATTGAAGGGCGCGGGAGTTACCGTTGTAAAGGCGGAGGCGAAGATACTTTGCCGCGACGAGAACGGCGTCGTCGTACAATCCGAAAACGTCGAATACAACTCAAAATTTTTGCTTATCGCAACGGGAAGCAGCGCGTTTATCCCGAAAATCCCGGGCGTCGACAAAGCGATTGAAAGCGGGCTTGCGATAACCAACCGCGAGGCGCTGAACCTTGTCGAAATCCCGAAAACACTGCTTATTATGGGCGGCGGCGTAATCGGACTTGAAATGGCGGATTATTATTCGTCGGTCGGGAGCGACGTCGTCGTTGTCGAAATGCTTGGGAAGATCGCGGGCGCAACCGACGAAAAAGTAAGCGCGGTTTTGCAAAAAGCACTTGAAAAGAAGGGCGTAAAATTCCGTCTTTCTTCAAAGGTCAAAGAAATTACCGAAAACGGCGCGGTCGTCGAGACCGAAAACGGCGAAGAAGAAATACTTGCCGACAAAATTTTGTTGTCGGTTGGTCGTCGCGCAAACGTAACGGGATTCGGGCTTGAAAACATCGGCGTTGAAACCGAGCGCGGCGCAATCGTTACCGACAGCCGCCTTAAAACCAACGTCGAAAACGTCTATGCCGCGGGCGACGTCAACGGAAAGTCGATGCTTGCACACACGGCGTACAGAGAAGGCGAAGTCGCCGTAAACAATATGCTTAACGTTCCCGACGAAATGAATTACGACTCCATACCGTCGGCTATATACACGACTCCCGAAGTCGCTTCGGCGGGATACACGCTTAACGCCGCACTCGAAAAGGGAATAAACGCCGACGAGGTGCAGTTGTCCTTAATGTATTCGGGCAGATATATCGCGGAAAACACCGACTATACCGGTATTCTGAAACTTGTTTACGACAAAGATAACAACGTGCTTATCGGCGCGAGCGTCGTCGGAAATTATGCGTCCGAGTATATCGTGGCGGTGTCGAATCTTATTGATATGAAGGTGGATATCGACCGCGCGAAAAAACTTGTTTTCCCGCATCCGACCGTTTGCGAAGTAGTGCGCGAAGGTTTGTTTGAAATTAAATAATACCGCAAGATAACTTGTTTATATGGCAAAAACATACGATAAAGTAAGATATATTGAAACAAGTGGGTTTAATCCGCATTACAATCTTGCGGTCGAGAGCGCGCTTATGGACGCGGCGAAAGACGGCGAACTTATCGTATATCTTTGGCGCAACGACAACACGGTCGTCATCGGAAGACACCAGAACGCATACCTTGACGTGAATATTAAAAAACTCCACGACGCAGGCGGTTTCCTTGCACGGCGTCCGACGGGCGGCGGCGCGGTTTTCCACGACAAAGGTAATCTCAATTTCTCGTTCATAACAAGTCTTTCGGATTACGACGTGAACGAGAACAACGATATTATTATCCGCGCGGTGAAAAAGCTGGGGCTTTTTGCGGAAGTCAACGGACGAAACGACATTGTCATCGACGGGCGAAAGTTTTCGGGCAACGCATATCTCAAAACACAGACGGCGGCGTTGCATCACGGCACGATTTTAATATCCGCCGACACGTCGAAAATGAGCGACTTTCTGAACGTGAAACCCGACAAACTGGAAGGCAAGGGCGTTGCGAGTGTGAAGTCGCGCGTTGTAAATCTTCACGACCTTGACGAAAGTATCGACGTTGAAGCCGTAAAGCAGGCGATGAAAGACGTTTTAACCGAGAAATACGGGCGGATTTTGGAGAATTCCGCCGTGGACGAAAAGAAAACCGACGAATTTTACAAAAAATATTCCGACGATTTATGGCTGTACGGAAAGGACGTGAAACTCCAAAGTCATAAGTACAAAAGGTTTTCCTGGGGATACGCCGACGTGAGTTTCACGTTGTCGGGCGGCGTAATCAAGGACATAAAAGTGTTTTCGGACAGCATTTTCCCCGACGATATCGACGCGGCCATTAGCGCACTCAAAGGGCTGAACGTCCTGAAAGAAAACACGGGATTAAATCAGGTTGCAAGCGACGTGCTGTCGCTTATTAACGAATAAAAAGGGATAACGGACAAAACTGTCCGAAAAAAGGAGAATTGTCATGAAAGTATCGAAAGAGATAAGGAAAAACGCCGTCGATTACAGCATGAACGCAATCACGGACATCTGCACCAACATCGGCCCGCGCGAATCGGGCATGCCGAAAGAACGGGAAGCCCAGGAATGGATCAAAAACCAGATCGACACCAACGGCTGGGCGGACGAAAGCGCAATCGAAGATTTCAAAGTGTCGCGACACGCGCTTGTCGGATTCACGAAAATCATCGGCGTATTTTTGATTATCGGCGCGCTTTTGCAGCTGCTGACTCTTGTCGGCAATCCCGCGCTGACGCTTGCGGTAAGGATAATTTCGCTGGTACTTGCGGTTTTGTCCATTGTCATCGTCGTGCTGGAATTCTTGTTCTACGTGCCGTTCATCGACAAATTTTTGCCGGAAACGACGTCGTGCAACGTATATGCGAAGTATAAACCGACGGGCAACGTAAAACGCCGTATCATCATCAACGGCCACACCGACAGCGCGTACGAATGGACGCTTATGAAGATAAGACAGGAAGTCATGGTCGGCGTACTTGCAGTCGATTTGCTGTGCGCGCTCGCGTCGATCGTCATTTTTTCAATCAATATCGCAAAAGGCGTTACCCCGCTTTGGAGTGTGATTTTCGCCGCATGCACCGTCGTTGCGTACATCGGACTTTTCTTCGTTTGCAACTTTAAGGTGCTGTCCCCCGGCGCAAACGATAACCTTACGGGCGTATTCGTCGCAGTGTCCGCGCTCAAATGTCTGAAAGAAAGCGGAATCAGATATGAAAACACCGAAGTCTGTGCATTGCTTACGGGCAGTGAAGAAGCCGGGCTTCGCGGCGCAACCGCATTCACAAAACGCCATAAAGGCGAAAACAAGGACGTCGAAACGTACATTATCGCTTTCGACACGATGCGCGACTATGACTATATGACGATTTATCACCGCGACATGACGGGCATGGTGAAAAACAGCCCCGAAGTCGTTGCGCTTCTGGACGAAGCGTGCAACGATCCCGACGTAAATCACCCGTTGCCTCACGGCGTAGTGCCTTTCGGCGCGTCCGACGCGGCGGCGTTTTCAAGGGGCGGATTCAAGGCGGCGGCGGTTGCCGGACAAAACCCGAAATATGCGCCGTATTATCACAATCGTCGCGACACGCCCGACCAGATGATACCCGAAACGTTTGCATTGGGACTTGACATCGCGCTTGCCGCAATCGAGGCTTTCGACCGCGATCAAAAGTAAATTCCGCCGTTAAAAGATAATTTGGGGAAGTCCGCAAAGGGTTTCCCCTTTTACAAGACTTACCGTAAAAACGTAGGGCAGGTTGTATAAAAAAGAATGAAAAATATTATCGAAATCAAAAACCTTGACAAATCGTTTCAGGACGTGCACGCCGTCGACGACTTGTCGCTTGTCGTGAAGGAGGGGGAGTTGTTTGCGTTTCTCGGCGTGAACGGCGCGGGAAAATCAACGACGATATCCATAATGTGCGGCACCCTTTCAAAAGACGGCGGCGAGGTGATAATCGACGGTATGAACGTCGATCACGATATGAAAAGCATCACGAAAGAAATCGGCGTCGTATATCAGACGTCCGCGCTTGACGCGAAACTTTCGGTCAAAGACAACCTTACGTCCCGCGCGAGTTTATACGGTATCACGGGAAAAGCGGCAAAAGAAAGAATCGCCGCGCTTTCCGAAATGCTGGACTTCAAAGAGCTGTTGCCGAGAACGCTTGAAAAACTTTCGGGCGGACAGAAAAGAAGAGTCGACGTGGCGCGCGCACTTATTCACAATCCGAAAATCTTAATTTTGGACGAACCGACGACGGGACTCGATCCCGAAGCGCGTAAACTCCTTTGGAACGTCGTAACAAATCTTCGTAAAAGTCTGAATATGACGGTGTTTCTCACGACGCATTATATGGAAGAGGCGGCGGACGCCGACTACGTCGTGATACTCGACAAAGGGAAAATCGCGGCGGAAGGAACGCCGCTTTCGCTCAAAAACGAGTACACCGGCGACTTCGTTACGATTTATAACGCCGAAGAAGAAAAAGTCAAGGCTTTGGGTCTTCCGTACGAAAAAATCAGGGACGCGTTCAGAGTGTCCGTGAAAGACACGGCAGAAGCACGGGATTTAATTATTAAAAACCCCGCGCTGTTCACAGATTTTGAAATAACAAAGGGCAAAATGGACGACGTGTTTTTGTCCGTCACGGGCAAAAAGCCCGAAGGAGGCGCGTTATGAAAACTTTTCTTGCGTTGACGAAACGAAATATAAAGGTGTTTTTTAAGGACAAGGGAATGTTTTTCACGTCGCTTATCACGCCCGTGATACTTCTTGTCTTGTACGTCACGTTTCTGGCAAAAGTTTACAGGAACACGTTTGTTGCGGCGTTGCCGGACGGCGTTTCCGTCCCCGAAAAACTGATAAGCGGAATGGTTGCGGGGGAACTCGTATCGTCGCTTCTTGCGGTGTGTTGCGTGACGGTTGCGTTTTGCAGCAATACGCTTATGGTAAACGACCGCATCACCGGGGCGAGAAAAGACTTGCTTGTGTCGCCCGCAAAGCGATCGGTAATCGCGGCGTCGTACTTTTCGGGAACCTTTTTCACGACGCTTATCGTAACGTATGCGGCGACTGCCGCCGGGCTTATTTACGTTGCGGCGAGCGGCTGGTATATGAGTTTTTCGGACGTCGCTTTAATTATCGTCGACGTGTTCCTGCTGACGGCTTTCGGCACGGCGTTGTCAAGCGTCGTGAATGCGCTTTTAAGGACGCAGGGGCAGGCTGCGGGCATCGGTACGATAGTATCGGCGGGCTACGGTTTTATTTGCGGCGCGTATATGCCGATATCGAGTTTCGGGAAAGGTCTGCAAAACTTTATTATGCTGCTTCCCGGCACATACGGCACTTCACTTTTAAGAAATCATTCGTTAAACGGCGTTTACGGCGAAATGGCAACACAAGGCTTCCCGAAAGAAGTAATAAACGGGGTTAAGGACGGCGTTGATTGCAACTTATATTTTTTTGGCGACAAAGTAAGCGTCGGCGCAATGTACGGCGTACTTATCGGCGCGGTTATCGTGTTGTCGGCAGTGTACGTTCTGATTTGTTTTTTCGACGGGAAAAACAAAAATCCTTTTGAAAAAGTAAAGAGAAAAGGCTTGTCGAAAAAGGGCAAATAGGTATTAAACAAATACTATTATAATTATTAAACAAATAATCACTATAAAAAACTGCAACCGATATTTTAAAAAAAGTGTAACTTCCTACGGAATTTTAGTTAAAAATTATTGACAATTTTTTTTCTTTGTTGTATATATGTAGCATACTACATTTTACGACGGAGTTTTCATGGATAAAAGACAATACGCCGGCTTTCTTATCAAGCAAATCAGCGAGAAAACCGACAAAAAAATAATCAGGACGTTCAAGAAGTACGGCGTGACCTGTTCGCAACACAGATTGTTGGTGTTTTTGGACAAGTCGGGCGGGAAATCGACGCAAAAAGACGTCGAAACGTATCTGGAAGTTTCGCACCCGACAGTCGTCGGGCTTCTTTCCGGGCTTGAAAGCAGGGGACTCGTTTCCTGCGTGTTCGACAGCAACGACAAGCGTATGAAAAGCGTATATATTACCGACGAGGGCAGCGCGCTTCTGAAATCGTCGCGCAGGGATGCTATCGATGTCGGGAAAGAATTCTGGAAAGATTTTTCGGACGAAGAAATCGAAACACTTATCGCAATCCTTGAAAAACTGAAAGGAAATCTCAACAACGATTAAAATTTTTAGGAGCATAGATGGACACAATAAAAGTATTGAAAAAGAGTATAAGGGATTATAAACTTCCCTCGATTCTCACGCCGATTTTCATCATCGGAGAGGTCGTGCTGGAAACGCTTATCCCCACTGTAATGGCGGTGCTTATCGACGAAATCAGTAAGTCGATATCCATGGACCCCATTATCAAATACGGACTGATACTGCTTGCGATGGCGCTTGCGTCGCTTCTTTGCGGTTTTATCGCGGGCAAGTTTGCGGCGACGGCGTCGTGCGGATACGCAAGGAATCTGCGCCACGATATGTATTATAAGATTCAGGACTTCTCGTTTGCGGAAATCGACAGGTTTTCGACGTCGAGCCTTGTTACAAGACTTACGACCGACGTTACGAACGTCCAGAACGCATATCAGATGATTATCCGCATTGCTATAAGAACGCCGCTGATGCTGATTTTCGCATTCGTTTTCAGCTTCCGTATAAATTGGAGAATCGCGCTTATTTTCCTTGCGGCGATGCCCGTACTTATGCTTGCTCTTGCGCTTATGATGAAGTTCGTAATGCCGTTTTTCAGAAAGATTTTCAGAAAATACGACGATATGAACGAGTCGGTGCAGGAAAACGTGCAGGCGATCCGCGTCGTTAAATCTTTCGTCAGGGAAGACTACGAAAAAGGAAAGTTTGAAAAGGTATCGTCCGAGGTCAGAAACGACTTCACAAAGGCGGAGCGTATCATGGCGCTTGCCTGGCCTATAATGATGCTGTGCATTTTTACGGTCATAGCTGTAATTATGTTTTTGGGTTCCAAGACGATAATCACGTCGCACGGAGAGGAACTCACAGTCGGCAATTTGTCGGCGCTTATCAACTATGCGATAATGGCGTTGATGTCGATGATGATGCTTTCGATGGTGATTGTCATGCTGACGATGTCGGTTGAAAGCGCAAACCGTATCAAAGAAGTTCTTGTAACGGAATCGTCGCTTAAAAGCCCCGAAAACGGCATTACAACTGTTGAAAACGGCGATATAACCTTTGAAAACGTTTCGTTCAAATACAGCGAAAAGGCTGAAAAATACGCGCTTGAAAACATAAATCTTTCAATCAAATCAGGCGAAACGGTGGGTATTCTCGGTGGCACGGGTTCCAGCAAAAGCAGCCTTGTGCAACTTATCCCGCGCTTGTACGACGTGAGCGAAGGCAGGCTTCTTGTCGGCGACAAAGACGTCAGAGATTATGACCTGGTCGCGCTTCGCGATTCGGTATCCATGGTGCTGCAAAAGAACGTGTTGTTTTCCGGCACGATAAAAGAAAACATCCGCTGGGGCAACGCCGCCGCGTCGGACGAAGAAATCAAACGCGTATGTCGTCTTGCCTGCGCCGACGAATTTATCGAGTCGTTCCCCGACGGCTACGACACGCATATCGAGCAGGGCGGCACGAACGTTTCGGGCGGACAAAAACAAAGACTTTGTATCGCGCGCGCACTCATCAAAAAACCGAAAATCCTTATTCTTGACGACAGTACGTCGGCAGTCGATACAAAGACCGACGCGCTTATCAGGAAAGCGTTCAGGGAAGAAATCCCCGACACGACCAAAATCATCATCGCTCAGCGCGTGGCTTCTGTTGAGGACGCAGACAAAATCATCGTGATGGAAGGCGGACGTATCGCCGCAATCGGCACGCACGAGGAGCTTATGCAAACGAGTGAAGAATACAGGAGCGTTTACGAGTCGCAAACCCGCCACTCCGACAACGAAGAAGGAGGCGACGCGCAATGAAAAAGGCTTCCGCAATGAAAAATCAACGCAATATGCAATCCGCCAAAAAGGGTACGTTTGCCCGTCTTTTGAAATACCTTTTCAAATATTACGGCTGGCAGATTATCATAATGTGCATCACCCTTCTGATGGTGTCGGCAGGCATGCTTGTCGGCAACGTCTATATGCAGAAACTCATCGACGACGTCATCACGCCAGCGCTTTCGCAGAATATGCCGTGGAGCGAGGCTTCCGTCCTGCTTGTCAGAATGGGCGCGACGATGGTTTTGTTTTTCGTATTGGGCGTTATCGGATCTGTCGTAAACAACCAGCTTAACGCAATCATTACGCAGGGAACGTTGTATCATTTCAGAAAAGATATGTTCAACAATATGGAATCCCTGCCCATTAAATATTTCGATACGCACAAGCACGGTACGATAATGAGTACCTATACCAACGATACCGACGCCGTGCGCCAGCTTATCGGCAACAGTCTGCCCGTATTATTCCAGTCGGCGTTCACGCTGGTCGCGGTGTTCATCGTAATGCTGACGTACAGCGTATATCTGACGCTTATCGTCGTTGCGGTGATACTGCTTATGCTTTTCGTCGTCGTGAAAATCGGCGGAGCAAGCGGCAAATATATGGTCGCGCAACAGGTCGCCGTCGCCGACGAAGAAGGATATATCGAAGAAATGATAAACGGTCAGAAAGTCGTGAAAGTGTTCAACCACGAAGACGCCGCAAAACAAGGCTTTGACAAACTCAACGATAAACTCAACGACGACAGCAGAAAGGCGCATACTTACGGCAATATCCTTATGCCGATTCTCGGCAACATGGGCAATCTCCTGTACGTATTGCTGGCGTTTATCGGCGGACTTCTGGTCATTTCGGAACTCAATACCGGGTTCAAAAACGTCGGCATAACCGGGTTCAATCCGCTGACGGTCGGCGTTCTCGTTTCCTTCCTGTCGCTTTCGCGCCAGCTCTCCAACAATATCGGCAACATCGCGGGACAAATCTCGATGGTTACCATGGGGCTTGCGGGCGCGTCGCGCGTGTTCGATATGATTGACGAACAACAAGAAGCCGACAACGGCTACGTCATGCTTGTCAACGCCACGAAGGACGAAAACGGCAATATCGCCGAAAGCGAAAAACGCACGGGGCTCTGGGCGTGGAAACATTACCACAAAGAAACCGATACCACCACTTACGTGGAACTCAAAGGGGATATCGAACTTGACGACGTCGATTTCGGTTACGTCCCCGACAAACTCGTGCTGCACGGCGTATCCCTTCGCGCAAAACCCGGTCAGAAATTCGCTTTCGTCGGCGCAACGGGCGCGGGCAAAACGACAATCACCAACCTTATCAACAGGTTTTACGACATTCAGGACGGCAAAGTCCGCTACGACGGGATAAATATCAATAAAATCAACAAAAAGGATCTGAGAAGGTCTTTGGGTATGGTTTTGCAGGACACCAACCTGTTCACGGGAAGCGTCATGGATAATATCCGCTACGGCCGCCTCGACGCCACCGACGAAGAATGTATCGCCGCAGCAAAACTTGCAAACGCCGACGACTTCATCACACGACTTCCCGAAGGGTATAATACCGTAATCACGGGAAACGGCGCAAATCTGTCGCAGGGACAACGCCAGCTTTTAAGTATCGCGCGCGCCGCCGTCGCAGATCCGCCCGTCATGATTCTGGACGAAGCGACGTCGTCAATCGATACCCGCACCGAAGCGATCGTGCAAGCCGGTATGGATAACCTTATGAAAGGCAGGACGGTTTTCGTTATCGCGCACAGGCTTTCGACAATCAGAAACGCCGACAGCGTCATCGTCCTCGATCACGGCAGAATTATCGAGCGAGGAACCCACGACGAACTTATCGCAATGCACGGCACGTATTATCAGCTTTACACCGGCGCAACCGAACTCGAATAACGATTATAAAAACTACAAAAAGAAAGCCACGGAATCCCGTGGCTTTTTTGTTATTCGGTTGAGTTTTATTTGTTGGCGTTTACAAAGTCCATCACGGCGGATTCGTACTCTTTCGGGGCGTTTGCATACGACGCGCCGTGTCCCGCGCCGTCCACAAGGAACAGGCGTTTGTCCGAGGAACAGGCGTTGTAAAGTTCGTGCGCCATTCGCACAGGGATAAAACGGTCTTCCTTGCCGTGAATAAACAGTATCGGATATTTTGCGTGTTGCACCGCTTTAAGAGGCGTGAAGTCGTCGACGGTATTGCCGAACTCTTTTGCAAAAAGTTTATAAACGCGTTCCAGCGTGGCTTTCGGCGTGAAACCCATGGTGAGTTTCGAACTGTGCGCAAATTCCGCGCGGATCGAGGTGTAGGCGCAATCCGACACAACGCATTTCACGTTTTTCAGGTCAAGTTCGGACATAAGACAAACGGTTGCGCCGCCCAAAGAAATACCGTGCAAAATAATGCTGCCGTCGGGGAAACGCTCGTTGAGTTTGTCAACCCACAGAGCGGTGTCGAGCCTTTCGTAAAGTCCGAAAGTGATGTTATTGCCGACGCTCGTTTTGCCGCCGCGGTTGTTTGTCAGAAGAACGTTGATGCCGCGCCTTAAATAAAACAGCATTATTGCCGACATATCGCCCATGGGACTGCTGTTGTAGCCGTGCACGAGAATGGCGGTATCGCGCGCGTTTTCGCCCGCGGTATAAAACCAGCCTTCAAGCGTAAGAGAGTCGAAAGTGTTAACGGGGATAATTTCCTTGTCCCACGTTTTGACAAGCCTGCTTGCAGCTGAGCTGGTGTCGTACAAATGCTTGAAATTGGGCCCCATTACCTTTTCCGCAAACGGCGTTTTTGGCGTAAACGAATGTTTACTTGGTCTGAAAATGGCGTTAAACGCGGTTTTTGCGATGCACATAGTTGTCCTACCTTATTTTTTGAGTATGACTTTGCCGGCGGTTTTCGAGATATATTCGCCTTTTGACACAACCTTTTCGCCACCGACGAAAACGTAATTTATGCCTTTGGGGGTGAAGTCGGGGACTTTCGGATTTACTTCCACGTTGTCGAAATCGAAAACGGTAACGTCGGCGAAATAACCTTCTTTCAAAAACCCGCGGTCTTTGATTTTGAAGCGTTCCGCAGTCGCGCCCGTCATCTTTCTTACGACGTTTTCAACGGGGATATCGTTCTTCTTCGCGCGCACCAAAAAGTACGGGAAGCACTGATACGTCGCGCCGTTTTGCGTGCCGGCTTCTTCAACCCACGCGTCCGTCATAAAGATGGACAGGTCGTCTTTCATCAGCCTGTCGATTATTGCGTCGTTGTAATATTTGTCGATGTAAAGTCTGCCTTGCGCGTTCGACAAATCGACGAGTTTTAAGTAGCAGTCAAAGTCGGATATTCCTTCCGACTTAGCTATTTCCGCAATCGTGCGGTTTTCGTATTCCTTATGGTCGTCCGAAATGTACGCGACCGTGAAGTCGCTGAAATCCAGCCCCAGAAGTTTTTTGGACATTTCCACGAGTACGCGCAGTTTGAAACGGTTGAAAGGTTTCTTTCGGTCTTCCTTGCTCATTGCGAGATACCAGGCGGGCATAACGATTGTGATGACCGACGCGCCGTAAGTGAAAGCGTAGTTGTCGTAGGCGATTTTATATCCTTTTTCGTTGTAGTCGTGCAGTTTTTTGAGCATAGGTTCAACGCTCGGCCACGACGAACGACCGACGAAAATAAGATGGCTGTATTCCGTCCTGACTTTCGACTTTTCCATAATGTCGATGATTTCGTCCAGTGCGATTTCGATATGCGGTTTCGAGATAAGGGGATAACCCATCGCGACTTTCGACTCCGCGCGCGGGTGAATGGTCAGGATACCGTCGTACTTTTGCAGTTCCTTTGCAAACGCGACGAGTTCGTCCGTTTTGCTGTACATGCCGGGTTCGTACATAAAGCCGAAACTTCCGCCGAACGCGCCGTTTTCCATTGCCTCGTCGACGAGCTTCATTTCTTCGTCGATTTGTTCTTTCGTGAGCGGTTTCGCGTCAAAGCCCGAAATGCTTATGCGCGTCGTGCCGTGTCCGATAAGGGGGACGATATTGACGTAAAGTTTGCCTTCGGCATTTTTAACAAAGTCTTTGAAACTGCCGGGGTTTTTGGCGTGGAATAAACCGCCGCCGACTTTGTCCTTATATTTTGTGTTTTTGTCGACGCCGAACGGCGAAAATCCGCAGTTGCCCGTGATCTGGGTGGTGATCCCCTGACGGATAAACGGCTCGTAAAACCTTTCCGCGTCGTCGTAGTCGTAAAAGAAATCGTTGTGGCTGTGCGCGTCGATGAAGCCCGGAGCAACAGTCAAGCCCGTGCAGTCGATAACTTCGGCGTCCGCGGCGTCGATGTCTTTTGCGATTTTCGTGATTTTGTCGTTTTCGATAAGAACGTCCGACACGTACGGCTTGCCGCCGCTGCCGTCAACGATAGTACCGTTTTTGAGTAAAGTTTTCATAATTGCCTCCGAATCTTAATTACTTATATTATATCATACGGGTATAGTAAAAATCTACAACTTTTTATGCGGTTTTACGATTGCATATCGTGCGGAAATTTGATAATATTTTATTGAGGTAAATATGATAACTACGGTTTTTATCGACATCGACAACACCCTTCTGGACTTCGACGTGTGCGCGACGTACGCCATGTCGAAAGGGCTTGAAAAATATGGGAAACACTACGAAAACGGATTGTTTGAGTGCTTCAAAAAAATCAACGACAATCTTTGGCGAAGAATCGAGGACGGTACGCTCACGAAAGACGGCTTGAAAAAAATCAGGTGGAATCTGGTTTTCGACTCGTTCGGGATAAAGGGCATCGACGGGCCCGAGTTTGAAGAAATCTTTCACGACTTCCTTGCGGTGTCGGCAGAACCCGTGTCGGGCGCGCACGAACTTTTAACATATCTTTGCGGAAAGTATAAACTTTTTGCAACGAGCAACGGCCCGTTCAAACAACAGGATTTCCGCCTTGAAAAAGCCGATATGAAAAAGTATTTTTCGGGGCTGTTTATTTCCGAGGCGGTCGGGGCGATGAAACCATCAAAAGAATACTTCGATTATTGCATTGAAAACGCGAATGCGAAAAAGGAAGAAATCGTGCTTATCGGCGATTCGCTTACCGCCGATATTGCAGGCGGACGGAATGCGGGGATAAAGACCGTATGGTTCAATCACGACCGCGCGGATATTCCCGAAAACAAAATTTGGGATTATTACGTTGAAAGTCTTGACGAGATAAAAAACATACTTTAAGCGGTGATTTTCGTTCAATAAAAACCAACTTATGCAAAAATAAAGCCGTGGCATCTGCCGCGGCGTTTTAATAGCTTCCCGCTTATTTGATTTTTGTCATCACGTCTTTCAGTGCGCGGTAGCGGTGTGACACGGCGTTTTTTTCTTCCGCTGTCGCAAGTCCGAAAGACTTTTTCAGATCGTCCGAATAAAAGATGCAGTCATAGCCGAATCCGCCGCTTCCTTCTTCGCGCCGCAAGATTCTGCCATAGGTTTTGCCGATGCCGAAAACGTAAGTGTCGTCGGGGTAATAGCAGGCGATGACCGAGATAAAATACGCGCTTCGGTCGGTAATATTTTCAAGGTTTTTCAAAAGTAAATCGCGGTTTTTCTTATCGTCGCCGTGAAATCCTGCATACCTTGCGCTGTGCACGCCGGGCGCGCCGTTAAGGGCGTTTACCGACAGTCCGCTGTCGTCGGCGTAAACGGGCGCGGATATTCCTTTTTCGCGAAGGAACAGACTTATCGTTTTTGCCTTGATAAGCGCGTTGTCGAAAAAGGTTTCGCCGTTTTCGTCGATTTCCGAATCGAAGCCGACGTCGTGAAGCGACAGCACTTGAACGTCTTTCCCGAGCATCTCCGAAAATTCGCGGATTTTGTTCATATTGTTGGACGCAATTATTACCTTTTCCATGATTTCCGCCGTGTATTATTGCAACAATGCGCTTGCAAGAGCCTGAATTTCAGCGATGTTTTTGTCGCTTACCGCCGAATAAATTTTGACGTCGGCGTCAAGAAGCGTAAGGTTTTTTTGCTGTTCCAGCATGCCGCGCATAATACGCGAAGCCTGCGGCGCCCATGAGCCGTTTTCGATAAATCCGACGGTGCGGTTCTGGAAGTTTCTTTCGACAAGGTGTTCGATAAACGTTTTCATAAACGGGAAAATATCGCCGTTGTACGTCGTTGTCGCAAGCACGAGCTTTCCGTATCTGAACGCGTCCTCGACCGCTTCCGCCATATCGCATCTCGCAAGGTCGAAAACGGGCACTTTCACGCCCTTGTTTTCAAGTTCCGCTTTGAGCAGATTCACCGCTTTTTCGGTGTGGCCGTAAACCGACGTATACGCGATGACAACGCCGTCGCTTTCCACGCCGTACGACGACCAAATATCGTAAAGATTGAGATAATACGGAATGTTTTCAAAAAGCCACGGACCGTGCAGCGGACAAATGATTTTGATATCGAGCGCCGCCGCTTTTTTCAGAACCGATTGCACCTGCGCGCCGTATTTTCCGACAATGCCGAAATAATATCTTCTTGCCTCGCACGCCCAGTCCTCGTCGGTGTCGAGTGCGCCGAACTTTCCGAAAGCGTCTGCCGAGAACAAAACTTTGTCAAAGTCGTCGTAAGTCATTATGACTTCGGGCCAATGTACCATGGGAGCGGCGATAAACGACAGGTTGTGTTTTCCGAGCGGCAAAACGTCGCCTTCTTTCACCACGACTTGTCTGCCCTGAAAATCCGTGCCGAAATAGTTTTTCATCATCTGGAACGCGCGAAGGGACGATACGATTTTCGCGTCCTTGTATTTTTCCGAAAACGCCAGAATATTTGACGAATGGTCGGGCTCCATGTGTTGCACGACAAGGTAATCGGGCGTGCGATCGTTCAAAGCGACCGCGATATTTTCAAGCCACTCGGCGCCGAAGGATCTATCGACGGAATCCATCACCGCGACTTTTTCGTCGATAATGACGTAAGAGTTGTATGCCATGCCGTTTTCCACGACGTATTGCCCCTCAAACAAATCAAGGTTTTTATCGTTCACGCCGACGTATTTTATATCGTTTGAAATTTTCATAATAGGATCTCCTGATGCTTATCACCATTATACAATAAAAACTGCAATTCTGTAAAACGAAAAAAAGGGCGGAAGACGTTATTATTTTTATATGGTAAAAAAAGAAATATATATACTGTCAAAAAGACCGTCTGGATGACACAAATAAACAAAATGTGAAATTTTATTCATGTTCTGTTGACAAGTGGGAAAATTTAGTTTACAATAAGGGCAGAAAAAAGAAAGTAGGCTTAATATGAAAAAAAATATCTTTGCACGTTGACGGTATGTGCGAGTCGCACGTGAACGACGCCGTAAGAAAAGCGGCTGACGTGAAAAAAGTACGCTCGTCGCGCGTATCGGGTTTGAGCGAAATAATCTGCGATGACAACACTGACGTCGACAAAATCGTATCCACAATCAAAAACGACGGTTACGACGTGAAAGAAGTGAAAGTTTCGGACTTTGAAAAGCACGGCTTGTTTTTGATATTTTAATTTGCTCTCTTTCCGATTTGTTTTATATAAAAAATACGCGCCCGAAGCGGCGCGTGTTTTTTTGTTCCGCGCTAAATACGCAAAAAAAAGGCTGACGGGTTGTCAGCCTTTTGGTTTTGACGCGGTTATTCGTTGTCGTCCTGTTTGTTTTCCTGTTTTTCGGCGATTCTTTCGCTCACCTTTTCAAATAGCGAGGGTTTTTCTGCGTCATCATCGTTTTCTTCAATGGGGTTTACGATGACTTTGACGTCCAGAATTTTGCGCTGCGTAAGCCTGTTTACGATGATCGTCAAGTTTTTGTAATTGAAGGTTTGCGCCTTTTTGGGGATTTCGCCGATTTCCGCGATAATCCAGCCACTGACTGTCTGGGAGTCGAAGTCTGCCGCCTCGTCCTTATCGAGCCCGAAAGTTTCAAAGAATTTATCGAGTTCCGCACGGCCGTCGACGATATAGGTCGTGTCGTCGATTTTCGTGAAGTAGTTCACGACCTCGTCGTGTTCGTCCCAGATTTCGCCGACAAGTTCTTCCAGAATATCTTCAAGGGTAACAATGCCCAGCGTTCCGCCGTATTCGTCCACAACGACAGCCATATGCACTTTTTGGCGCTGCATGCTTTTCAGAAGCGTCGAAATTTTCATATGTTCCGTCGCGATGGTAACGGGGGTGATGTAGTTTTTTATCGAATTTTCACCTTTTTCAAGGGCAGTGAAGAAGTCGATATTATGGATCATACCCACGATGCTGTCGATTGTGTTTTTGTACACGGGCATACGCGAGAAATTATGTTCCAGGAAAAGCGCCTTGATTTTTTCCATCGGCATGTCGATGGGCACCGCGATAACGTTCACGCGCGGCACGAAAATATCCTCTACTTCCGCGTCGTCAAACTCAATCGCGCTGGAAATAAGTTCGCGCTCCTGCATGTCAAGAGAGCCGTCTTCCTGCGCTTCTTCGACCATGGATAAGAGTTCTTCCTCGGTGATTTTGTCGTCGTTTTTCGACTTGAATATCTTGCGAAGAATGAATTTCAGCCCCGCAAACAAAATCGTGATGGGGTACAGTATGACCATTATCGCGCGCATCGGGTAGCCGAACGCCATCGAAATCTTTTCGGAGTTTTCTTTCGCAATCATTTTGGGCGACATTTCGCCGAACGTCAGAACAATCACGGTTGATACCGCGACCGAAACGATACCGCTTACCGCGGCGTTTGGAATGACTGTTTCAAAAAGATTGTTGAATAATACCGAAAGCGTGATATTGACAAGGTTGTTGCCGACGAGGATCGCCGAAATCACTTTGTCATATCTGTCCAGAAGATACAGCGCGTTTTTGGCGGCTTTGTTGCCGTCCTGCGCTTTAAGTTTGAGTTTCGTGCGGTTTACCGAAGTAAAAGCAGTTTCGGTTGCCGAAAAATAGCCCGAAAACAGCACGAGTATTATGATGAAAATGACCGACAATATAATACTGTCAGGGTCAGGTTGTTCTGTTAACATACTTCTCCTTACAAAAATTAATAATGTTATTTAATTATATCATTGAATATATAAATTGTAAATATATTTTATTAAAATCGCCGTTTTTTGGACGTTTTATCGGAATCCCACGGCAAAAGCGGTTGTTTTTGCTATTGACAATGACGCTTTCCGGTGCGATAATAAAAAAAGGAGACACGATATGAATATACTTTGCGACAAAATGATTATGGCCGTGTTGTCCGGCGGAAACGCCACGGAAACCGTACGCGACCTTACCGCCCGTGGCTTTTATACGACGATGCTTTCGTCAACGGGCGGATTTTTGAAAAAGAAAAGCGTGACGCTTCTTATCGGCGTCGAAAGGGCGCAGGTCGATACCGTTCTGAAAATTCTGGAAAAGCACGCGAAAAAGCATATCGAGGCGTCTTTCGTGACTTCTCCCGACGTCACGGGCGTTGCCGTAAAAACGCCGGTAAAGGTCGAAACGGGCGGCACCGTCGCATTCGTTATGGACGTTTTGAGTTGCGTCAAGTTTTAAAAAAATTTTTTCAAATAAACGAAACGGCATCGAGGTTCGACGCCGTTTTTTTGCGCCGATATTATTGTAAAAAGTAAACGACGTACAACCCCGCAAGGGTTGCGAAAAGCGTAGGAATTGCGACGACAACGCCGTATTTCAAAAAGTCAAGGAAAGTAAACTTTACGTCAAGGTTTTTCAAAAGCCCCGTGAACATTATGCCCGCAAGCGCGCCGACGGGCGTCAGGAACGCGCCGATGTTGCTGCCGATTACCGACGCATACACCGCAAAAGGCGACGCGGTTTCGGTGATTGCCGAGTACAAAACGCTCATCGGAATATTGTTGATAAAGTTTGCGACGAGCGTCGACGACACGCCGTAAGTCAATATGTCGTACCTTTCTCCCGCCGCGCCGAAAACGTCGGCGATTTTTTGCGATACGCCCGTTTTTTTCAGCGACAAAACGACGATAAACATAGATATGACAAAGGGGATTAGTTCGTAGGGCAGACGTTTGAAAACGTTTGTGAGTTCCGTCGGTTTTTCCTTTTTCACGGCGGCGATAACAAGCGCGCCGACAACAAGGAGAAGAAACGCGCACGTCGCAACCGCCCACATTTCGATTCCGACGTAATCCGCGATAATAAGGAATACAAGACATATTATTAAAAGCACCGCGCCGAATATCGCAAGGTACGGTTTTTCGATTTTTGCGGTCTCGACTTCGTTCACGGGGATTTCTTCCTTAAACTGTTTTTTGAACAATAAGTACAGCACGAGAAGGGCGCAAAGCCCGCCAAATATCGTCGGCAACGCCATTACTTTCAGATAACCGGAAAAGGTCATGTGAAATGATTCCGCAAGGTATATGTTCGTCGGATTGCCGATTATGAAAAACATTGAAAACGTGTTTGCCGCAACAAATTCCGTCACAAGATACGGCACGGGATCTATGTCGGCGTTTTTGCAAAAGTAACAGATAAACGGCGTAAACGTAAGGATAATGATGTCGTTTGACGTAAACACGGTCAGAATCGACACCACGCCGTAAAGAATGAAAAACAGTTTCGTTCGGCTGTGTCCCGCAAGTTTCATCGACTTTGTCGCAAGGAATCTGAATACGCCCGCTTCGTCCAGAAATACCGACACCGTCGTCATTCCGAAAAACAGCAATAGGATTTTTACGGGGTTGACGGAGTTTCGCCCGTGAAACATCGACGCCATATCGCCCGTCAATCCGTCCCAGGCTTCCCTGAAAGTCAACACGTTAAGCGCGACGATAAGTATCGCCGAAATTACCGGCACCACAAAAAATACGGGAATGTGCTTTCCTTTGATTTTTACTTCGGGCAGAAATACGATTGAAAGTATCGTCCCCGCCGCCGCTATTACGGATAATACGATTGCCGCCGTCATCATCAGTTCCTCAAACGAGAAAGCATTATATTCCCATTTTGAAAAATTCGCAACGATTATCGCGCGATAATTCCGATTTTATTTTCAATTACCGAAAGCGGTGCTTTTCGGGAAACGACGTTTAATGGTTATTAACTTAAATTTGTTCAGGGTGTGGCGCAGTCGTCGCACCCTTGTTTTATTTCCGGAAGCATTTTCTTTATTATTAAGACAAAACGTATAAAAAGAAATCGTGAAACCTATCCACTTTATGTAACCTATTCTCTATTTAGAGCAAGATTAAATAGTCCACTTGAAAATAGGACTGATAGAAATATTTGGAAAGAAACTGTTGAAAAGAATATTTTTGTTGTTTGCAGAACAAAAATGGCGGAAGCAATCACAAAACGTACGCTTGTCGGAAATGATAAAAATACAAAAGTTAATGTAAAAAGTCAAAGTTTGCTAGAACTTTATTGGGCACATTAAAAGTCACTCAAGGTAACAAGAATTCTTGGGTTTGGTCGAATATTCCCCTTCAAGACTTCACCGACAAGTCTGACATCGATTGGTCAAAACCTGTTGCTGAAATCGACCAGCAACTCTACAAGAAGTACAACCTAACCCAAGAAGAAATTGACTTCATTGAAAAATCAATCAAGCCTATGGAATAAACGGTAATAACCGAAGCAAGAATAGTACGCAACGCAACGTGCAGAATCCCTTTTATTAAGTACCGAAAAACAAAACGGACAAGCGAAAATGCTTGTCCGTTTTGTTGGCGGAAGCGAAGGGAGTTTGTTTGAACACAGAGTTTTATTATTGGCAGTCTTTTTTACGGACTGCCTTTTTATTTGTTGTAGTGTTTCCGGCGTTATTTTATACTTTGTGTATGTTTCGGTAAAGTTGTAAGTAATCGTAACGCTGTCGTTATCTAAGATGACTTCTCGCACAAAGGTTTTTACAATCAGTTTTCGCACGGGCATTTCCTGTATATCGCCGCAAATTACGGAATTTAAGTAACTTTCTATTTTGTCGGCGTCAAGGAACGTGTAACAGCGTTGTTTCTCTTGCTCGATATCAAAGTCAAGTCCTGCTATCTTTGCTTCAAGTTCTGGAAATATTTCAAAAAGTGTATAGGACATTAAAACCAGGTGGAATTTTTCTTTT
>ERZ857827.489-NODE-489-length-55902-cov-8.562877_pt1 | contig 55902 bp, 65 predicted proteins | sample MGYA00519761_ERZ857827 | MGnify/ENA primary metagenome ERZ857827 (study PRJEB31778, sample SAMEA3449370) | human gut metagenome | biome: human gut; feature: human-associated habitat; material: faeces | place: United Kingdom | collected 2010/2012 ... | reverse complement strand
CGGACAGGGCTTTTGCTCGTCATTATCTGGGATATGAATTTCTGTTTGCTTTCTACCAACTGATAGAGATAAGCGTCAAAGGTCTGCTCAGTTACATAGCGGTAAACCTCAACCTCTGGGAACATATTTCCCTGTCTTTCAATACGCCCTTGCCGTTGTTCAAGGTCACTCGGTCGCCACGGACAGTCCAAATTGTGAATGGCTATGAGCCTGTCCTGAACATTCGTGCCTGCGCCCATTTTTGGGGTAGAGCCTAACAATACACGAACTTCGCCGCTTCGTACCTTTGCGAACAGTTCTTTTTTCTGTGCATCTGAGGTCGCTTCGTGGATAAACCGTATCTGCTCGGCAGGGATACCACGGGAAACCAATTTCTCACGCACATCATCGTAGATGTTGAATGTGCCGTCATTCTTCGGAGTGGAGAGGTCGCAAAACACAAGCTGCGTAGCTTTTGTGTCGGCGTATTCCTCCCAGATACGGTACACATTGTCGATACAGGTGTTGACCTTGCTGTTCGGGTCGTCTGGCAGCATCGGGTCAATCATTCTCTGGTCGAGAGCAAGGTTGCGCCCGTCATTCGTGATTTTGAGCATATTATCAACATTCGGCTCTACAAGCCTTGCCCTGACTTTCTCAGCTCGGCTTGCAAGAGCAGCTACCATTTCGGTCTGTATCTCGCTCGGCTTGGTCTTGATATTGTGGTAATTTACTTTCGGCACGGGGAGTTTTAACATATCGGCGGTCTGTATATCCGCCACCTCACGGAACATCAACATCAGCTCTGGCAGATTAAAAAACTTGGCAAAGCGTGTCTTAGCTCGGTAGTTTGTACCCTCGGGAACGAGTTTGTCAAGATGATTTTTGCAAGTTTTCTAAATTCAAATATTTATCCGCTGAAAAATCTCCCAACATCTCGTGTCTGCATATTTCTTGAAACACCGTATTCAAAGGCTTCTTCGCACTTTCCGATTGCTTCACATTGACAATAAAAGTTGTTTTGCCTATTCGTGTTGTATAAGATAAAGTGTTTTCTTTCATATAGTCCGTTTCTCCTTTTCATAAATTGACTGGTGGGGCATTCCGTTTGGAACACCCCACAAATACAGCCTGTTTCATCGGAACATATCAAGAAGTCATTAAGTCGTGAGTATAATGGAAATGGTTATCTCTCCATATCCCGCTTGTTTCTTCGTGCCTTGGTACGCTCTTGTCTTTCTTTTTCCCTTGCTTCTTTTTCGGCTCGTTCCTGTTCTTCCTTAAAAGAAAAAAGTTGCTTCACTTTTTCGGTAAAAAGTTTAGCAACTTCGGGGAAATGCTCCAACGCTTCAAGAAAAGGTCTGCACTTTTCTTTCAGTTCGTTGTATTTGGTTTTCATTCTTTCCAGTGCGTTTGCACTGTCCATATATTTCTGTCGGTAATAACTTGCACTCTGCTCCAAGTTCTTAATTTTCCCACGACTGGTAATACCCTCTTTTGCAAGGGCAGTCAGTTGAGAATAATCCTCTTTGGAGATTGCCATTTTACCTGTGATTGTTTTCTGCCCCATACTGTCAATCTCGTTTAAGGTTTTGGAGATATGACGGGCAGGCTCATACTTGACCTGTTCCTTTTGAATACGCTTCTGCAACTTCTCCAATCGCTCTTTGTCCTGCTTGATTTGATATTGCAGTGAAGTCAAATGCTCGGCTGTACTTCCGTATTCGCCACGCTGAAAGCCTTTGAACCCTTGCTCCGTCATATAGTTAAACAATTCATCTTGCAGTATGCTGTACGAAGCACGAAACATCGGCTTGCCGTTCTTTCTTAGCAACGGATTTCCTTTTTCATCGGTCAGCGGAATATCTGATTTCCATTTCTTTGAATGGCTAATCTGATTAACCACTTCCTTGACTGTTCCTCGCAATTCGGGGTCTTTACAGCGCTTACTCCATAGAATTTCTTTCTCCACTACTGGCAGAACCATAGCGTGAAGATGATAATGGTAAACCTCTTTTCCCAGTTCTTCGCTTGCTGCCACATTGATTTCATCGGCGTGCATTACTGCCGATATAACATTGTCAGCACCGAATTTTTCCACGATGAAACGATAGGCTTCTTCATAAAACTGCTTTGCGTATTCATAGCCACCGTTACGCTCGAAGTACATCGTGTTCACATCAATCACAATCTCATTAAACAGCGTTGCGTCTTTCCTTAACCCACGAAGAGACACCTGACCGTCTGTTTCCATCTGCTTTAACTGTTCCATATAGGTCGGGGCGGTCGGCTTTTTGAAATGCACATTATAGGGTATTCGTTCCTCAATCACATTCATATTTTCGTAGGTTTCATTCTTGCGTTCGTTGTGCCTTTCTGCCTTGCTCACATCAGAAGCGGTGTACTTTTTAACCCTTGCACAACTCATATCCGCCTTGTTGTTTTTCGCCATTTTTGCTCTCCTTTCTCGGCAGGGCGAAGCCATTACACAACATTCTTTGAATGTGTGTAACCCACTATGACACTTTCAGACTTCGTCTGCAAAGATGTCGTGGGCAAGGGCTTTCCTCCCTTGACCTCCCTTTAATGCCTCAAACAAAAAACAGGCTGTCTATTCATCAGACAACCTGTTTTTATGCTCTCGGCATATCACCCATCGGCAAAGACCAGTACCACAGAAAGCCTTGTTTTCGGGAGATAACTCCTGCTTTCTTCTTTGCCTTTTTGATGGTCGATTTCTTGAACCCTGCGGCTTCCAGTTTTTCTTCGCAATCCGAAGAAAGCATTTCTCCGTCTTTCAGCATTTCTAAAAGAAATTCTTTCGCCTTGAGTTCCTTTTCGTTCGGTCTGCCCATTTTGGGTGCGAGGGATTGGAACGCTTCTTCTGCGGTCATTTCCATTTCAGAAATAAAGTCCACTCCCTTTTCTGCCACCTCAAAAAGAATTGCCGAGCCTGTCGGGGCAAGGTTAGATTTCACTTGCACCATATATCTTTCTGCTGGTGCTTCTTTGTTCGGTGAGCGTGTGATTGCAAGAATACTTCTTGCAGCACCCGCAATATCAATAGAACCGTTGGTACGATAAAGAGGGTTGGTATCTCTCATCTTGTTCATATGAGCGATAATCACGATTGCACAGCCAGTATTCTTTGCAACCGCTATCAGATGATTAAACTCTGCTCTTGTTTCGTTGGCATTGTTCATTGAACAGTTCTCTCCGATATAGGAGCTCATCGGGTCAAGAATTAAAAGTTTTGCGTGATACTTTTCGATTGCTTCAGCAATGCGGTTATCCCCAAAGGATAAAGACTTTTCATCTTCCTTGATAAAGATAAGATTTTCCCCATTACCGCCAGCCGAATTAAATCGGGGTACTACCGTATCATCTGCGTCATCTTCCGTTGTCTGATAGATGATAGTCATAGGCTCTGTTTCTTCATCGGTAAAGGGGAGAGGCTCTCCCTTAGAGAGCAGGGCGGCAATGGAAAGCATTAACTTGCTTTTTCCATCGCCGGGATCGCCCTGCAACAGCGTAACCTTGCCGAATGGAATATACGGATACCACAGCCATTTCACTTCTCTCGGTTCGATTTCACTTGCCTTGACAACTTCAAGAGGTACACTTACAATCATTTCATTTTCCATCTGCTTCATTTTTCTTCGTTCTCCTTTTTGATAAATATTTGGGGCAATACACCACGATACAACGGAAACTCTGCTTGCAGTCATTACTGCATTTTCTGCAAAGTCCGTTGTAGGTAATGCGATTTCTTACGTTCAGAAACAATGCCCACTCTTGTTTCCGTTTCTTGCTCATTCTCGGCATATCAATCCTCCTTTCCGTCTGAAAATAAAAAAACCACAGGAAAGATACTCAGAGCCTTGTTTCTGTCATTTTTCGGGGCGAAAATCGGGCAAAATTGCCTTTCTAAGCCTTTCAAAAAAATCACGCAAGGTATTTGTACTAACCTGTGGTTATGTATGAAATTGTAGGGTTTGGGGCAACAAAAAACACCGTATTTCTACGATGTTTTCTGTCATTCAAGTAGCAAAAAACGTGACCACTAAAATTATAATCATAAGAACAGGCAAAAAGCGAAGATACCGTTCTAATAGAGCTTTTTAGACTTGTTTTTTGGGGCTTTATATTACTTTCCCTATTTTTTAAGGGTATAGGGTGTTACATCAAGTTCTTAGTATATGAAATTTGCAGATTATTCTTGGATTTGGCTCAAATCAAATGCACCGTTCTCAATCAACTTCAAAATTGTGTCTGCCAAGTTGTTTTTTACAGTTTCACTTTCATTTTCAACGCCAGAATACTCTACATAAATAGTGTTCTCTCCCATATCAAAGGTTGCATAATATATTACGGTTTTGACACCTTGACTATTTGACTTTGTTACGAAATATCCTGCGTTGATATCAACGCCGTCTACACTTGAAGTGATTGTATTTCCATCAATGATAGTATCTAATAGATTTACACCCTGTTTAGAAACTACCATTCTTGTATCATCAATTTTTCCCTCAAAACCCAGAATATTATGATTGTCAGCATCAAAATAAGCATCTGCGGTAACAGGCAAGTCTGCAAAAAGCATTTCAATTTCAGCATCGCTCAAAGGTCTTGTTGTTACATTTAAGTTAATTGAAGATTGTGATAAGTCATTTTTAACAAAAGTAATTGTTTCTCCATCATTCAGCGTGGCAATATCGTTTTTTGTACCAAACAGATTGCTTTGAAAAACTCCCACTCCAATCACAGCAACGAGTACGAAGCAAGCTGCAACAGACACCCATTTTTGCCGATTAGTTATTTTACTTGTTTTTTTCATAGGTTCAGCCTCCTTAATATACTGATTATCGACATTTCCCAATGCCCTTAAAAGTTTCTTTTCTTTCATACAGAGATACCTTCTTTCTCTAACAATTTTTTGAGTTCGTTCCTTGAACGAAATAATGACATCTTGATTTTGCTCTCGCTCATACCATATTCCGTTGCAATTTCTTTAATGGGCGATAAATACCAATATCTTCTCATAAAGATTTTTCGCTGTTCTAATGACAGGGAAGAAAGAAAGCGGTTGAGAATATCCGTTAGAGCGATTTCTTCAACAATGTTTTCTGTACTATCCAACGATGGTATGCACTCTTGTATTTCATCAAAAACCAATGGCATTTGCCCACCATTACGTTTCTTTGCATTAAGCAGTTCGTACCTGTCCAAAGATAGGTTGCGAGTAATCTTCCCTAAAAAAGTTTTTAGGACAGATGGACGGTTAGGCGGTATGCTGTTCCAAGCTCTTAAATAAGTATCATTTACACATTCCTCGCTATCTTCGTCATTGTGAAGAATATTAAAGGCTATGTATCTGCAATACTTTCCGTATTTTTTTGAAGTTTCGGATATAGCAACTTCGGAGCGCTCCCAATATAAATCTAATATCTGCTTATCATCCATAGGCTTCTCCTCCTTTCCCTTGTATTAAGGCCTTTCACCCTAATAAACGGGAAAAATGTGTCAAGCGTCACTTAAATTCAAAAAATATTTATTCAAAGATTAGCTTTCATTTTTTGAAAGAATATAATAAAACAGCAAAAGACATACACCAACAAGTCTCTTAATATTCAATGCGGAAAATTACAATTCATACAATCTTTTTGAAATCAATTTTATCCCTCATTTTTTCATGCTTTTCCTTTGGCTTAGATAAGGGAACACAATACTTATGTTCATTACAAATAACAAGCACTCCAAGAAAAGGTCGCTCGTCCTTACCAATCTGAGGAGATACCGATAAAACTCTGTCATCTATATTATGTAAGTTTCTGATGTATTTCATATCAATACGATATACTTCTAATGGTGCTTGAATCATTCATTTCTTCTTTAAAATATTTCAAGGACTATGTTTCCATAGTCCTTGAATGTAGTGTCACCGTAGCGACCCTAACGCTTTTTGAACGTCCACTTATCGGCAGGACCCTCCTTCAATATTATTGAACCAAATGCCATTCTTTTGTCAATGAATTTCTAAAAATTCATAATCTTTTTATATTTAGCACAAATCATTTTTCAGCCTCGTAGAGCGAAATACACCCACCGCACAAATCTTCGATTTGTACTCTGTGTATTTCGACTAATTATTCTTTTGAATGCCTTCTTTTATCTTATAAATACGTATCTTCCAAATCAAATATTGTACTATCCAAACTACAACAAATATTGCAACAAAAATAGCAAAATAGCTTAATACACCTTTAACAGAATGCTCCATCCATTCGCAAATATATGCAACTGTCATCATAAGTACAGATACAATTCCAAAATAAATGCTTGTTTGTTTTAATAAACTCCACTTATCTATTTCCCAGATAACAGATGCTCCTGCAAATCCTGCTCCAAGAACGGCACTTAAAACAGTCTGTATGATAATCGCTGTTACCTCATTGCCAAATCGTTCAATCAAACTCGGAACACATGAATAGTAACTACCATCACCGATTGCAAGTGAAATTCCAATTGTAATCAAATAACTAATTACAATTCCACCCAATAATCCAACAAATATTCTAGAAAATAATTCTTTTTTCATTTTTAGTCACCTCATAATCCTAATACTTTTTTGATCTTTGAAACATATCTTCTGGAAACATAACTTACAGTCCCATTCGATAATTCCATACAAATTGTTCCTACAAAGCTTAAATCAAGGCTTTTAACCTTCTTAAGATTCACAATTTCTGAATTTGATATCCTTACAAACTTACTGTTATCCAATCTTTCTTCCGCTTCATATAGTCTCAATCTAATTTGATACGTACCATTGTCAGTTTGGGTAAAAACCTTACTGTCTTCTGCATAAATCTTTACTATGTGATCCGGATCTAATAGTGCGACCTTATCCTCTCTGATACCGGAAATAATTGTTGGAGCATCATCTAATCTGCTTACAAAATCAACAACTCTGTTAACTTCTTCCGTCATCTGTGCTGTTGTAATCATAATTTCAGGTTCTTTAGCTTCCGCATCGATATTAATATTCAGTTTCATGATTTTCCTCCTTTCTTGCTTTATAGTATATCTGAATTAGGATTATTATCTATACTTTATCAATAGGTGGTCATTTTTTCTACCTAACTGGTCAAAAACAATGTTTTCTCAGTTGATTCTTTCCCTTGTTTTTTCCCTTATGAGGGTTCATAAACAAGGGTAAAACGATATAACACAATACAAGATGTGACGGGGAGGACACCCACGAAAATTTTAGTATTTTCAAGGGTTTGCCGAGATTTCTATAACCAAATATAACAGTTATTAAATCCCTTAAAATACCTCAAGTGAGACTTCAAATTTATCGCTCTTACATGTAGGGACGTTCCTTCTGTCACCAAGAGTGTCCCCCTGTCTTATTCGTTACAGGGGGACACTCTTGGTGACAGAAGGAACGTCCCCGATTTCCCCGATTTCCGGTCAATTTCATCTAAAGTGTCCATTAGCGGATCCGGCATATTGAATCCTTATTTTTCTTGTGATAACTTTTCCCACAGCGTATCAGAACATCAGGAGGAGTAAATTATGCCAAGAAAATATTATCCATTAACACCTTCACAAAAGATACATTTCAAACCAATTATTGAATTTGGCACTCAGCAAGTCGCAAATATAAGCATTTGTATGACTCTGCAGGCGCCGCTAGATTTCGGTTTGCTGAAAAAATGCATACAGCTGGAGTACGAAAGATACGAATGCCTGCGAATCCGTTTTACAAAAGTTGACCAAAATGGAGAGGTACGGCAATATGTTGTTTCTCACGATGACAGAGATATTGATTACGAAAACCTTTCATGGCTTTCCGGTGATGACGCTTATCACCGCATGGAAGAATGGTCCAGAATTCCGTTTGACGGGGACAATGTTCCAATGAATGTGATAAAAATGATCTCGCTTCCGGGTGGCTACAATGGGCTGTACATCAAAATCGATCACAGACTCATGGATTCATGTGGAGCTATCGTCATGGTGAATGACATCATGGAACTGTATTGTCATTACAAATTTGGCACGCCTTATCCCGAGGACATGGCAAGTTTCACTGACATGGTCGAACGTGATCTTAAAAAAAGCACAGACGAAAAACGTGTCTCAAAAGACCGCATGTACTGGCAAAATGTGCTGGAGGAAAATGGAGAACCTATTTACTCCGATATACAGGGACAACGGATACTTCAGGAAAGCAGACGCCTTCACAATGACAAGTCACTCCGCGCTGCAGATCAGGAGATCAACGACCTGTCTGTCGCTACAAAGAACTATCACCTGGATGCTGAGCCAACTCAGAATCTTCTGGATTTTTGTATGAACAATCACATATCCATGACCAACCTCATTCTCATGGGAATACGAACTTATCTCTCCAAGGCAAATGGCGGACAGACTGACATCTCCATAAGGAATTATGTTTCAAGACGTTCCACCCATGCTGAGTGGGTATCAGGTGGCTCTCGCGCAATGGCATACCCTTGCAGAACCATCATTGATCCGGACACAGAGTTTCTAGATGCAGTTTTCATGATTCAGGATGTTCAGAATCATGTATACCGACACTGCAATTATGACCCGGAACTTTTGTCTGACCAGATGAAAGAAATGTTCCACACTCCTCCACACACTACTTATGAGAGCGTGGGGCTTACTTACCAGCCTCTTCCTATCAGGCTTAAAAATCCGCATCTCGAAAACATTTCCGTAAGGAGCATGTGGATTCCAAATGGTACATCAAAACAAAAGATCTATCTCACCGTCATGCACAGTGCAAATGATCTGGGTTTGAATTTCTATTTCAGATACCAGACCGCAAGTCTCTCCGAACAGGACATTGAACTGTTCTACTACTACCTTATGAAGATAATCTTCAAAGGCATTGCCGAGCCAGAAATGACTGTGGGCGAAATCATCGAATGCATCTAACTATTTTTTTGGGGACGGAGGTTCCTGTCCCCCCTTCGTGGGGACGGAGGTGCCTGACCCCATTTGATTAATTCAAGAAGGAGATTTTTAATATGAATAACAATATAACATTTTTAAACATTGTTGCCGAATACTGCAATACACCAGCTGATGAGATCACTAATGATATGCGGTTCATAGAGGATTTAGGCTTTAGCTCCCTTGATTTCATGACTTTTCTCGGCGACCTTGAAGATACATTTGACGTGGAAATCGATGAAGATGAGATCATCAATATTCACACTATAGAAGACGCCATCAAGTACCTTGACAACCTGACAAGCTCTTCTGCATCGGTTTAACATTAAAAATCTGGGACGACGGAGTATGTCCCATTTTGCCTCACATAAAAGAAATGGAGATATGATATATGGAAGAAAATATTCTGGAAATTGTTGAAAAAAGCTGTCGGATACATAGAGATGTAATAGCTGTTAAATATCTGTCTCACAGAGAGATTGTCGAAAAGAGCTACGGAGATCTGTGGGATGACATTCGCAAAACTGCTGTCATTTTGCGAAATAATGGACTCTGCGGAACACATATTGCACTGGTGGGAAGCAGCTCTTATGAATGGATCTGCGCCTACATGGCTATACTTTTCACGGGAAATACTTCTGTACCGCTGGATGCAAACCTGTCTGCTCCGGAATTACATGAACTTCTGAATCGGTCAGGATCAATTGCATTATTCTGCGGAGCATCTAGAAAGGATGTGATAACAGAACTGACAGACGATTGTCCCGAAATGAATATTGTATTCACCATGGAAAAGAAAGTCGATATAGAGCATCTGGAGGGTGCAGATTCAAATCCACAATTAGCAATTTTGTCATTTGAACAGCTCCGCAGCGAAATTACCATACCGGCTGACTTTGCATTTACCGATCAGGATAAGGATAAAATGTGTACGCTTATGTATACCTCTGGAACAACAGGTAAAAGCAAAGGCGTCATGCTGTCTCAATTCAATCTCGCGCAAAATGTTGAAAATGTATATGTAAATCTGGAACCTGGTGTAACTATTCTGAGCGTTCTTCCTATACATCACGCCTTCTGCCTGACAATGGAATGGATGAAGGGCATTTCACTGGGCGCCACTATCTGCATCAATGACTCGTTGCTCCACATGCTGAAAAACATGAAACGGTTCCAGCCCGTTGGCATGCTGATGGTTCCTCTCATGGTAGAAACCATTTACAAAAAACTCAAAGATGTCAACCCTCTCCTTCCTAAAAAGCTGGTTGCAAAGGAAGCATTTGGCGGTAAACTGGAATATATATTCTGCGGAGGGGCATATCTGGATCCTATGTATGTTACCGAATTCAAAAAATACGGAATAGACATACTCCAGGGATACGGCATGACTGAATGCTCCCCTGTAATTTGCTCCAACAATCACAGATACAACAGACCCGGATCCGTTGGCAAACTCCTGGACAACTGTGCTGTTCGTTTTGTCGATGAGGAAATTCAGGTAAAAGGCACAAGCGTCATGTCCGGATACTACGACATGCCAGACGAGACCGCAGAAGCTTTTCAAGACGGCTGGCTCTGCACCGGAGATCTTGGTTATCTCGACTCCGATGGTTTCATGTATATAACTGGAAGAAAAAAGAACCTCATCATTCTGGCAAATGGCGAAAACATTTCCCCTGAGGAACTGGAAGGAAAGCTTTCTGTAGAGCCCCTTATTTCAGAAATAGTCATTACCGGCGACGGCAACCATCTCACTGCTCACATATATCCAGATCAGGATTTTGTAGATAAGAAACATATGGATGCAGCCAGGACTTCTGAAAAATTGCAAAAAATCATTGATACCTTCAACAAAAACCAGCCAACATACAAAAGAATCTCTTCACTGGATATAAGAAAAGAGCCATTTGAAAAGAGTTCGACTAAAAAGATCAAAAGAAATCTCGTATAACAATAGACTCACACGCATTATTGTTGTAACATTGCTGTATTAGATAGTGACAAAACTGCAGCACCAAGCCAGGCAGCAGATAAAGGAGACAGCCATGATCAACTCAACCGATCCCCGATATGATAGAACTGAAAGTGACCTTCTAGATGCATTCAAGATACTTGCAGGTCAAAAGGCTCTGAACAAAATAAGCGTGTCCGAGATAACCAAACTCACAGGTGTGACCAGAAGCACATTTTACAACCACTACGAAGACATGCCTGCTTTCATCAATTCCATGGAAGACCGCATCGTCGATGAAATATTTCAGATCATGAATAGCTTCAAACCAGAAGGCAATCTTGAGATCTGCCACCAGTTCTTCAGGTCTCTATGCGAATACATGAAAGCAAATAAATTTCTCATGATCATCATTGCCACACCTGAGGCTTATGATTTCGTGGAAAAGGCACTGACAATGTTCCATAGATACGTGCGATTAATTCTGGAAAAATCCAGCAAGACCGGCCTGGCCCAGGAGAAATACTCATACGCCGTAGCATACGCAATAGGCGGCGTGGTTGGTATACTGCACAAGTTTGCGGTGGATAACTGTCAGGAAAGCAGCGACAAGGTGTCTGCTTTCCTGACAGAAGCGTTTCTGGATGGTATGAGACCGTATTTTGGGGTATAGGTCTCACCACCTCCTGATAACCCCCAATAAAGTCTCCTCGAAACACTATGATATATTCAACTTATTCTCAAGCCAAGAAATAATTATTCCACAATACGGTGTTAAATTTCTTTCCTGAACCAGGCTTTCATATGTACGTTCTAATTCACGTATAAATACATTCTGAGATTTTCCCTTACATTTTCTCATGATTCTACACTGTTCTTCCTGTAGAACTTTTTTGCGCGTCGCTGGAAGAGAAACAGCCTCGCAATTTAAATTCAGAGTCTCTGTAACATCCTTATTGATTTTTTCATCATCCGAATAAATGCTACCATCTGATCTATACTTTATCTTTCTAATTGACAACTCATCAAATGGATTAACTGCAAGCTCTGTATTTCCTCTATGTGCATCGCAAGTTGTATCCTCAGGTTTTACTCCTTTTGTCAAACTGTTTCCATAACAGACTCCAAGCATCCATTTAAAATCCAAAGTAGATTTTTTGTCATGTTCAATTTCACCATGTGGATGTCTCGGTCTACAATGTTCAATTCTTTCGACATTTGGACTAGCAATTTTCTTCATACAATATGCACACAAATGCTTTTGTTCTTCCCACATCTGGGCCCTGACATCCTGTAAAACATTCGTAGGCATGTCCAGCTCATAATCTGCATCAGGATACTGCTTACGAAATTGCAACAGGCTGTTCGGTTCTTTTCCTCTTTTTACAACTATCATACGCTATTCTCCAAATATCTTTTCCAAATCAAGTGCCGTTCTCGCTGCTGCAATATCAGGATCTGTCGTTCCAACAACATCCTCAATCTCCGATAAAACTTTATCAGCTTCATCATATTGCTTATTATCCATACATACATAAAATGTTTTCAATAGCTCTGTTATTCTCATTGGACGTTCAGATACCTTCATCACTTCCCTTAGTATGGAATTTGCATCTCTTCCATATGTTTGCGCCGCCGGAATATAAATCTCTCCGTTATCTAAGATTCGAATCTGCTCTCTGGAAACAGAATTGATAACTGCCGGGGCATGTGAACTGACAATGAATTGTATCTTTGGGAAGATACTGATTAAATCACTTATAATTGTCTGCTGCCACTGAGGATGCAAATGTAAATCTATCTCGTCTATTAAGATGACTCCCGGTGTTTCTTCCAGAACTTTTTCACCCAGCATAGGATTTAAAACCGCCATACGATATGCTATATCTCCAATCATACTAAGTGTATTCTTGTATCCATCACTCATTTCATCCATTGCAAATTTTTGTAAACTGCCATCTGTACTTTCAAAATTCAAAACCAATCTGTGTGTATCGAGATCAAATATAACGCTGGCATTTTTAACGCCGCTAATTCTCTCAAAGCACTTGCATATAGCTATTTCTACAGTCTTTAACAATAACGATTTTTCTATAACACCTGTTCTCTGCTGCTCCTGAAGACATTTTAATGTCTGAATCTGAAACCAATTAAGCATCAACTTTTCATTCGACTCAGCTGCCATACAATCTACATAACCAACCTGCCGTTTGAATTCCTTGAGAGATTTTATATTCTTCTTTTCTTTCTTCTGCGCATACAAACGACCTGTACCATAGTAAGATATCAACGGAAGAACTAATGATTTGTCTCCTGTCATAATCCTATTTTGCGCTTTTTTTGATATATTCGTTAACTCTCTCGCTTCTTTGACTGTAGTATTTCCATTCTCAGAATTCAGGGAACGTACCCATTTCACAGCCTGATTATCTAAACAGTCACCTACGCTGCCAATGCTTACCGGAAACTGATGCTGTGGATCAACCGTACCATTAAGGTCATGGAATTCATATCTTGCATCATCTTTTGAAATTCCCCTGCTTACGCCACCATCAATACAAAGCAAAAATGTACTGACCGCAACTGCAACTGCATCCAATATTGCAGTCTTTCCTGCTCCATTCTTTCCAACAATCAATGTGATATGATCATCAAAAGCAATGTCTGCTTCTTTGAAACATCTATAATTTATTATTTTAATATTTTTAAGTTTCATTGAATTGTAACCTCATTCTTTACACTATAATTTACCAATAAATCAGTTTTTTAATTACCTTCATTCATTTTGCAATTGTTAATATTCTTCACTTCATCACAGTTATAACACATCTAACAATCCAAATCATCAACTAAATGCCAATATTATGAAATCATTGATCCGCACTATTTAATAACGCTCTTTTATTATTTTCACCCAACCAGCTTATAATTTCCTGTTCCAATTTACAATTGTTTTCCAGCATAAATTTCATAACCGCATCATAAAATTGAATATCAATCAATGTTTTAGCTTTTACAATGTCATTCTGTTCAAGCGGCTTACAATATTCACGATATTTTATCAATTGATCTACATCCATATATAACGGAACAAATGTAATCCCCGTCTTTTTTATCAAATTTCTCAATATAAAATACCCGTCAGGATCAATATCTCCAAAATGAAACCAAGAAACATCCCTATTGTTTTTAGCTATCTCCATCAAAAATCTTTGCTTAGCGGTATTGTGATATCCACTCAGATATATGAATGTAGATTCAATATCATTTATTCTGTTATACGAAGTAAGATTTTCAACCGTAACGATTTGTTTAGAATATACTTTTATCTTTTCAACTCGATTAATCACATTTGACAAAATAGCTATCGGAATATCTGGCTTTACTACAATTGAAGTGCCATCATAATAAAACAGCTCTACGTCTCCTTTGAAATAAATGTAGGACGGATTCGAATAAACCTGATATTCCTCAAGAATTACTCTTTCCCTTTTCTTTTTATCCAAAGTAGATAAATCAACATCTAAACATCCATACTCTTCAATAATATTACATATTCGTGATCTATAGCTTTTTTCAAAAAGTTTTGTATCACCCAAAACTGCTACCGACAACTCTCGTTCCATAATATCCGTATTATTTTTGAATATATATTTTAGCAATTTCAAAATATTTTTTGCAACATCTAATGGATACTTTGCATTTTTATAATCATTGAGTCTGTCCATTTCATTCTTACAGTATGCGTCAATAATTTGATCAATGCCTAAATATTGTGAATACATTTTCCTTTCTTGTTTACGTTTTTCTGTAATATCTTCTCGCTTCAGGACTAAATATATCTCTTTTAAAGAATCAGTGTTAAGTTCAATTTTAGAAATCACTGCTGTACCGTTTATATAATTTAAAAACACATAGTCACGATTTACTAAACATTGCATATCACTATTAAAAGTCTCTACTTCATCTTGATCTGTATAATCGCCGTTATACTCATTAAATATTTTTTCTGGTTGAATAGAAAAACTTTGATTTTTAATATTTTTACCTTTGTATGTTGCACTTTTTTCATATACATCCAGTAAACTATTCAACGTATCTATTTGAATCTTAGTCAACTGAAAACTCATCCGATTTCACCAACCCTTCTATGGCCCAGGTATATTTTCCTTTCATGCACAAACTAATTGTTGAGTTAATATGAGAACCAATACTATCTATTTTTTCTGGCGGAGCAGCATAAATCACCTGAAATTTGTTATCCTCAAAAAACCTAACCATTTGCTCAATTCGTTCTCTAGAAAGTGCTGAAAAAGCCTCATCTATAAATGCCAATCTCGCACATGAAACATTTTTAGGATAGCATTGCAACAAGCTAGCCGCAAGAATAATAAAATATGGTGTTTGTTTTTCACCATTACTAGCCGAACCTTGTTTTTTAGATAAATTAGCCTCTGTCTCCTCTCCATCCTGTCTTGATCGAATTTGCATATCATACTTGAAATATCTACGATAATCTGTATATTCTTCCTCGTTTTCTTCTTCTAATATGGTATCCATGAATTGCTTTATATTGTATTCCATTTCTTCGTCATTATGATTCATAGCGCGATACATTTCCATGGATCCCATATAACTCTCAATCTTTCTACACAAATTGAAAAATACAATTCTGTCTGGTTTTTCTATCATCTTAAATTGATATGTATCTTTTCCAAATGGAATATCTTTAAGAGTCTTATTAATTTCATTTATTTCGTTCTGGGCATTTCTGATTGTTTCATTCATTTCTGCAACAAAATCAACCATAAATGCATTCTCTAGTACACGTTGTTGTTCATCTAATTTTTTCTTTGCCTCCTCAATTTTTACATTTGCAATATCCCTATATTGCTCTCTAAAAAATGCAATAAATCCTACACCATATTTTTCGTCACTTTGTCCAATAATACGCCAATATTTTCGCTGTTCATTTTCCAAAATTCTAACACTATTCTCTTTCTCATATCGATAATTTTCAACATTTTTTGGCGTCATAACTCGCGCACTATCACTCTTAATGCGTAACTTATCATACAACTCTATAATTTCTTTTCTTAATTCCAATCTCATAAAAATAGCATCGTTATATTCTCTTTTTGCATTATCAATTTGTTTCTCTGATTTGACACAGTTTTCCTTGTTACCTTCAATGTTGTTTTCGCAGATAACCATATCATTCTTTACTTCAATAAATTGACTATCAACTTTCTTATATTCTTTATCAGCACTTTCTTTTTCTTGCAATGCTGCGACGAATCCTGGTGTATTTTCTATTTCTTTTAGTTCTATTTTCTTATTGTGAATTTCCACCATTTTCTCATCAATACATTTTTGAACATCAAAAATATATCTTGTCTCATCCCAATTTATTGATTCTATATCATCTATATACCGACTTAATATCTTTAATCTATCATTTAATTCTATTATCCTTTGTTCATTAACATCTTTGTCTGATTTTGCCTTTTTAAGTTGTTTTTTTATTGCATCCTTTCCCATAAAAATTTGAGTGTTTTGCAAATTCATACATCCCATTGTAAAACTCTTAGCCAAAGTTCCATCTATCATCAGTCCTCCCTTTGGATACTGATGTAATTCTTGTATATTTTCACATAAATGAATACCATTCAAAAGATAATTTGCATAATATCTTCCATCTTCATTAGGAATATCAAGCATTGATGATGCAGATTCTGGTACTATTTCTGTTTTAGGTAATTTATCAGTAATTACAACTTTAACATCTCTCAATTGGTGCTCATGAACTATCTCCATTACCTGTTCACAATATTTTCTATCCACTAAAATATCAAATCTCTTTTTTCCTAAATATGTTTCAATGGCTAATTGCCAATCCTCATCAACATTTTGAACTAATTCTGCAAATAATCTTACCTCAGTTTTAATATTTTGTTTTTCAAGATCCGCTTGTATAATTTGCTTAGCTCTTTCATATTTTCTGTCAAACGGAAGTATATTTGATTTTAATCTAGATATCTTGTCTTGTATTTCCTCTAGCTCTTTTCTTATTTCCCCTATTTGGTCTGAAATATGAACTTTATCAGTTTGATAACACGACTTTTTGTCATAAACAACATTTCTAAATTTAATAAACGCTGCGATTTTCTCATTAATATTAAATGATCCAGAAGCAATTGACTCAATAATAGCAATGTCTTTTTCTGATAATTCTCCATCTGTGTCAAGCCAATTTAAAACTTCTAAAATCTTCTTCTCTAATAATTGCAATTCTTCTAAATCTTTTTTATACTTTTCAACTTCTTTCTGTATTTCAGAAATACTCGATTTTAACGATTTTGTTATTTCTTCAACACTACATAATAATTCGTTTTTCTCAGCATTTACTTTTCGGTTTAATGCCTTTTCTCTTTTTTCAGACAAATCATCTAGTTGAAGCTGCAACTGATGAAGCTTTGCTTTATCAATATCTATCTTTTCTTCCAACTGAATTCTATATTCTTGATAATACTTCATTTCTTGATATAGCAAAAGTATTCTTCTTGTCTCATATTTTCGTTCTGAATCTTCATAATCTTCTATCTTTGTTTTTACAACTTCTAATTGTTTCTTTCCATTTGCCAATTCCTCATATACTTTTTTAGCATCATTATAATGTTTTCGATGTTCCCGAATATCTTTCATTGAACGAATAGGATATTCATCCAAAACACATTCCTGAATAAACTTATCAATATTATTTTCCGGATTAAATGCCATCATTTTTACAAGTTTGGTTCTATACTTTTCAACTCCACAGCGAAGTCCTAGCGCTCTCAAAACTTGTTCTGTACCTTTATCACGATTCATAAACTCTGATGCAAGAACTTTTTTCCCTTTAACTACTAATTCACGGCGTGAATATACTGTTACTTTTTTATCTTTTTCCGTATAAAATCGACAATCGTCAAGTCTAGTATTTTTAAAAACGAACCATTTTTTCGTATTACTCGTCTCGTTAACATATTCAATGCATACTCCTACCACCAAATATTGCTTTTCCAATGGAGCCCAAAACTCCATTGCTATATAAGATGTTACTTCTCCTTCTCGAATAAATCTATTTTTCCCTTCGCTCTTCGTATCTCCTCTAACATAAGAAATTACATTTCTATCCCTGTCTAATGCAGCCTTATTAAACTGCGTATTTCCCGTCAACATATAAGTCACTGCATCTAACACCGTTGATTTGCCACTTCCATTAACTCCTGTAAATAAAGTTGAGCCTTCCAACGAGATATGGACGTTGGAAAATCGAGACCAATTAACCAATAATAGCTTGGTTGCACTTTTTCTACTATTTTCACTCAACATCATCAACTTGTTCATCCACATCATCCCCCATCCTATCTTTTCCTGCTAATACAACTTCTACAACTTCTTTTACAAAACGTTCAAATTCATTCACATCCAATACAAATTGTAATGAAGGATACAAAATAAGCTTACAATCCATATCACCTATATTGCCTTCAATATCAATTAAGCTATAATTTTTAAACACCTTGAAAATGTTGCCTAGAGCAGTTTTATTCACCAAATCTCTCGCATCATGTTTTTCTAATTCATAAATTAAATCTGACACTCCTATTACAATTACTGACGACAGCGTTCCTTCTTTTATTCTCGATACATAAAGCAACCATAAACAACATAACACAATAGTCTCTTCCTTAGTAAAGCGATATCTATTTGATTGCAATTTATCCTTGTCTCCTATTGCTGCGCGGTTATCGAGCATAACGATTCCACTATCCTTATCGCATTTAATTTCAAATCCCATAAAAGAAAAATAATTTAGGAATGTATCTATATTATTAACAACAAAAAAATACTGTTTTCTATCTTCCTGTTTATCCCTAACAAGAAATGTTCTTCTCATTATTTTTCTGCAACAGTTTTGAAACATTATCTTGTCTGAAGATGTAAAATCATCCCACGTTTCTATAATATTCATAATTACGCCTCCATTATTCTGAAAGATCTAATAATCATTTTCCCTGATTCAAAATATCCTTCTCCCAGTTCAATCTTATATCCATTTTCTTCCGCATATGCTACTGCTGACAATATCATTAATAAATCTTCTTTTGTGTCAAGCGGAACTTCATCACTTGATATTTCATGTCTATTTCCCATTAATGATTTTATATATCTCTTTGTTATTTTTTTTGAATATGGATTTTTTGCTTCTTTCTCATATAGTTTTTGAAAATTATATAAGTCCTCATCAGTAAGTGTTTCTATTTCGGTCACTAGTTGTTTTCTAACTCTATTCCTATTTTGTGGCATTCTTATTGATTGAACATCTATGTATTTATGTTGATTTATTCGAATCACCTCTGCCATTTCATCTGGCAATTCCTCTTTCAATTCTCCAGCCGAATCCAACAGGTACTTTAATGTCCTTTCAATGGTTCCACGCATATCAACTTCGTGATTTTTTAAATACCTTAGTCTTCCCAATGCCATTGTAATATAAAGATTAAGTTTATGTTTTATATCTCCAATAATTTTCAAATAGTCATCTTTCAAAAATTTCTTAATACTATCAAACATCAAATCTATTTTTTCTTCTGCTTCCCATTCCTCAATATCTTCTTCATTCACACACCCAATTGTTATTAATTCATACATTTCTGCATCATTTTGCATCTCTTCCAACATATCTATTATCTTACTACGATATATATGAATATTATTTTGTGGTTTTGTTAATCTTGCATATTCCTTAATAAAATCACCGTCACAATATGCAATTATATTTTCCGTCAAACTTTCATATGAAATCTCTTTCATTAATTTTTCAATTGTTTTTCTAATATATGTTGACATTCTTTTTAGAGACTTTGAAAGTAATTTTGCATTTTTATACACATTTTTTAGAGCTCCCACATATGGATCACCATTCCATTGATCTTGGTTCAATAATGTATTATAAATATTATACATATAACTTGAAAGTTCATCTCTTTCAGGTCTTTCCAAATGGGATAACAATTCCGCTAACATTACGCCCTGCTCGGTTATTACAATATACTTTTCAAATGTCGACTCATCAAATTCTTCTTCAAGCCATCCAACGTCTTTACTAGAAAACCTTCTTAAATAGTCACTTGAAATATCCTGACAAGTCTTATTCGACATATCATAATCTGCTAAAAATTCCTCTGAATGCTCAGAAATAAAATATGCCATTTCATCCCTGAGTATATTCCGCTTTATTCTGTAAGAAATCTCATTATCATATTGTTCATATATAAATTGGAACAATGCTGCATTAGCTCTATAATTACTATTACTTGATAATGGATTAAAAAAATTATTAGGGATAATATCAAATATGCTTGCCACTGTACTCCCCTCTCTCTTGATTACTAATAATTTCTTTGCAAAAACCATACTCCACTAGTTTCTTTATTTCTGAATGAACCATTTCCACCGCAGTTCAAACCACATCCCATTTTATAATCTTGCTTAAATAATTACTTTTCATTCCTATATCTCCGCTGATAATAGTCCATCGTTCGGTAATCGATCACATCTTTCATCTGCTCTACGAACACCTGATTACCAACCACATCCTTAAGTTCATCCCTAAGAGCCAGCACACATCCTTCTTTTTTAATGAAAAATCCTTTTCCGGACTCCTGCAGGAAATGAACAGGCATCTGAATTATCTTCTTTATGTGCTCCTTATCTGAAATAGCAATAAACCTTTCATAACTAATTTCTGATTCCAGATCTTTCCAATTAGTGCTAGTTGAAAAGAATTCTTTCCAGCTATCCAGAAGTTGTTGCTCATTGACCTGCATAAGAACTTTTCCATGGTTATAAAAAGCCCTAAGTACGGGCATCTTATATACCTTTGACATGCTTGTATTCTCTATCAAACTGATAAATTCATTTCCTATTCCATGATAAATTTCTTTCTCATCATCAGACAGCTCGTTTATACTGTTCTTGAAATCCAGATATCTCTTGAAAGGATTTTCTTTAGAGTGCGTCACTGCCATCTGGTATACATCATCTTCCATATATGTAAACAGCTCCATCCTTGACGGCGCCTTTTCAAGCAGATCTTTAACTCTGAAATATTCATTTACGATCTTATCTTTCAGCTTCAAGCGCTTCTTATCAATCTCAGAAAAAAGATCTATAAGTCTCATATCAAAATCTATCTGACAATCATCTGGGAAATCTGATCGGTCCGCCGGATCGTATGATCCTCGTTCTAATTTGGAACTGCCTGTAAGCAGATATCTAACACTGCCCGCCTTTTCATAATTGCCTATGAAGTCCAGTACGTTCAAATATTCTTTTCCTTTACTTTTTCTGAGTCCCCGTCCAAGCTGCTGCAAAAATACAATTGGTGACTCGGTAGGTCTAAGGAACATAACCATATCTACAGAAGGTATGTCAACACCTTCATTGAACATATCCACGGAGAAAATCACACGTATTTCCCCATCAGTCAATTTCTTTATAGCCACTGATCTCTCCTCGGCATATTCACTGTTCGAATTACTGTAAACAGCAACCGACGGTATTCCCCTCTTACAGAATTCCTGCGCCATTTCCTCTGCATGCTCTCTGGAACAGCAAAATCCCAGAGCACGCTTTGAACCATATTTACGGTAATATTTGTAAATAAGATCATGTCTATATACATTTCCTATATAAGTTTCATTCAGTTCTTTTTCATCATACTTGCCGCGCACTATATGAATTCCAGAATAATCCGTATTGTCATATATTCCATAATAATGAAATGGAACCAACATCCCCTTATTGATAGCTGACTTCAAAGAAATCTCATAAGGAACGTTATAATCACATATCTCATATATATTTTTGCCATCCATACGTTCCGGTGTGGCAGTAAGCCCTAACAAAAATTCTGATTTGAAATATTCAACGATTCTTCTATATTGATTATTTACAGAATGGTGAAATTCATCCACCACTATATAATCAAAATAGTCTCTGGAGAAATACCTCTCATTCAAATATTCACTTCTTCCAAGAGTTGCGACGGATGCAAATATCACTGATTTATCCGTACTCTTTTCTGCGCCATCAAAGAATCCATAATCATCAGAATTTCTTACATTGTGAAATGAAACTGCTGCCTGTTTCAATATCTCTTCACGGTGCGCCACGAACAGTACCCTCTCAAAACCTTTTGAATCAAATGCTGCAAGGTACGTCTTTCCAACTCCTGTTGCCGCAACGACAAGTGCACGCTTTGCGCCTTCCATTCTCGTCTGTTCCAGAGCACACAAAGCCTCTATCTGCGCACCTCTCGGTTCGTACATAACCCTTACATTGAGATCCTTATCATCCGCTTCCACATCATAACGATCAAGGTCTTTTGCCACGGCCGGCCTATGCCAATTTCTTGAATATCGTTTCAGTTCTTCATCATCAATAACTATCGAATGATTGTAAAATAAATCCTCAAACGTACAAAAAAACTTCTCATAGCTTTCCAGATCAGAATCACTCCTGAACCTGTAATTCCATTCAATTCCCGATGTAAGTGCACTTCTTGAAATATTCGAAGAACCCACATATATCTCACTGTAATTTTTGTAATGGAATATATATGATTTTGGATGAAAAGACCTATTCTTTTCGTTGTAGAATCTCAGATCAATCTGTTCTCCAAGCTCTCTCTTGATCATGTAAAGTGCTGATGGCTGTGTGATTCCAAGATAATTACCGGTCAATATCCTGATCTTTGCACCTCGCTTCAGAGCCTTTTCAAGATCTTTCACGATCATTTTCACCCCTGACTCCATCAAAAACGAAACAATTATATCCACACTCTCTGCACCCCTGAGACTCCTTAACAGCTGGTAATAGAGCTGCATTCTTGCATCTTTATCCCCAGTCATCACATCCGTGCGATAATATTCTTGATATTCATAATTTATTTTTTCTGCAGAATCAAATTCAGCCATGCCTCATTACCTCTTCCTGGTCGTACATCTTCTGTAATCCACTTGCTATTCAACCTTATACTTGATATATCCTCAATGAATTTTGAAAATGATGTCTCTGTAAAATCAACAAAGAATCTGCCATTTCTCTCACCCTCAAATTCGCCATATTTAAATGATGTATAGATGATACCTTCTGGCTTCAATGCGCAGATCATCTTCTGAAGTACATCTTTCAATTCATTTTTAGGCAAATGCAAGATCGATGAGCATGCCCATATGGCATCATATCGTTCACACTCATTCAAATCCTGAAAAAGCATATTTCTTACTTCTATTCCTGTATATTCCGATGCAATTCTACACAGTTCTATCGAACCGTCAATTGCCTCAACCCACATACCATGTTCCAGAAAATATTTCGTATCTCTTCCCGAACCACATCCAAAATCGAGTATTAAATCACCTCTGTTAAGCATTTTCAGAAATTTATTCTGATTTTCTCGAAAGTCAACATTCAACGTTCCCGCTGTAAAATCAGCAGCATTGCGATTGTAATACTCCAAAGTCATATTTGTACTGTTCATTTAATATTATTGCACTCCATTTATTTAATAGTTTCGTTCAAATTTATATAGAATTATTATACTTTGTTATTTTATAACAATCAATTTTATTATGTTCTTTTACTCCCGCGCTTCTATATGTATATCAATTTTCTACTATATACATCACACTTAATAAAGTGATAGCCATCTGGGTACATATCACTCCCAGACGGCTATGTTTATGCTTTAAATTATTTATTCGACTCTAATAAAATATTCTACCAATCCCCTTCCCCCTCTTCATAATCATCCTCTATAGCATCGTCCACACCATCAGCGTAATCCGAATCGCTATTATATCTGTCATCATCATAATCCCCAACCATATACACGTCATCATATCCATCATCATATGACTTGTATGGACTACCAAATATATTATTTTTATATGAACCATTGTCTTTCCAAGCTCTGGTTGTCGGTTCTTCCCTTGTAGTAACACTGGTCGTGGCTCTCTCAGTTGTCTTTGTCGTAACTTCAGTCGTACTTTCTGTCGTGGCTCTTGTAGTGCTGCTATACGAATTCTTATACGATGAATTTTTATATGGTTTATGTAAAAAACAGTACACACTTCCTGATGACCGCTCATTATTGCATCCGGCCTTAGCACACTTAGGTTTACTTGCATCCACTGCACTGCCGATAATATATAAAATACCTACTATAATCACAACAATCAGGATCTTCCCGCCAAATGAATTGTTCTTCATATAAACCACCTCTCTTTTTTGTAATATCCATACAGACATATGGCTCAGATGGCTATCATCAATAATTAACTACTTCCACATAGAAATATTTATGTATCTTTTTATTTACCGGATAGTCCATCATCCGTCACTTCACATATCGCGCTACCATCAAGTATAAATACTATTTTCGCCTTAGCCTTTTTTCCTATCTTATCATAAAGCCTTCCAGCACTCATCGATTTTCCCTTGACTGTATACGAACTGTTTGCCACATAGCCAACCTTGCCGAGACCTTTGATTTTCACCTGTATTGCTTCCTTATCGTATTCATTATCCGGCTCCTTAACAAGTTTCACCTTCATGCCCCTTTTCATATACTCATTTCCATAGTAGTGATTACATCATGCAATCGTAAAATATTTCTTACTCATAACTTATTTCTCCTTTCAGATTTGGTAATTTATCACTTAACTGTTTTCATTTTCCTACTTCTAAAGACAGATTATCATAAGCCATGTACGGAAATTCTCCCACCAAAGTATTAGGGACATAAAAATCCCCTTAAGTAGTTTTCGGCTATTTACCTTGTCTACTTAAGGGGATTTATATCAGAGTCCCGTATGGCTATTGTACACATTCAAAATTATACTTCAAAACTTTGAATTTTTTCTGTATCTTCTCATACTTACCTGTACCATAAATATATATACTACATATTGGATTGAATTTCTTATTTGATAAATGAATAGTATTATTAAATTGTTCTTCTTCGGTCTCTATCCAATTAAACTCTCATTTTTTATAAATTTCGTTATCGTCACATTTTTCACATTCCTCTATTCTTCCTCAACGAATACATATCTGATATGTCTTATATTTTTCCATAGTATCATCATGCACAATCTGTTTGGGGTCTTATTGTATATCCTTGTTCTGATAATCTCTTAAGAATAAATTTTTGATTTTTTCTCTAATCTCTGATAATACATTGTTTATAACAAATATCTCATATCCTAAGCATTCTTTAATCTCTTGATTAATTGTCTTGCAAATAAAAGAGCTATCTGGTCACAACTGTACTTTGATGAATCAATTGCTTGAATATCAGCTACAAGTGGATACTTTTCTTTTAATTGTTCAGCTGTAATATTATGCAAGATAGGAAGTATTAGCTTCTGTCCATTTCGGTTTTGTCGATTTAAAAATTCTGCCAATTCACGCTCTGTCCATTCTCTATCAAAGAAATTTTCTGATATCACAATAATAGCAAATTCTGCTTTCTTAGTCCCTTTTAGTATTCTGTCTTTCCAATTATCACCCCATTCCAATGACTCTTTATCATAGAAAATCTTCACACCTAATGCATTAAGAGACTGATACAATTCTTCAATTAGATCTTCCTTATCTTTATTTGCATGAGAAATAAATACATCATACTCCGGCAATGTTTTTGCTTGATACTTAGGCACTTCTACAAGTAACATACCATTCATTTTATTAATAAAATCCTTATCGTTACTTATACTTTCCAATGCAGCTACCAACATTTCATATTTTCTGTGAAACAACCATGAATCTATTTTTTGAGCTAACGGATGATTCTTTAAGTATTTATTATAAAATATATCAACGTCGTTCATCCAAATTTCATGTTTTTTCTTATTTTCAGATTTTATCCTGTTAATAGTCTCATATGATGCTGTACTCGACGGCTTAACATCGCTTACCTTCGTTCGCTGCACAAGAGCATTTAATTCTTCTTCAAACCCCATACTTACTTTCCCCCTTCTTTTCAGTCACACTCTCGTATATTATGACTTTTTATATTCTTCTAATGTTGCAAACTGTTCCATTTCAATAAACTTGTCTCTTCTATTACAGAACACTTATCATTTGAATTTATTACATTTTCACCTTGTTTTTCTGTGGGTACAAGAATAAATAATTTAAGAGTTCACTATAATTCATTCCTTGTGTTAAGTTTTTACACCAATTAGAGTACGTCAATATCAAGTATGTAAAAATAGTCCACCTTGTATTTTTATTTCTAACGGTTACATCTTTTTTAGTTTTTCTTGAAGTTCTTCTATTTGAGCTTCGATAGTTCGCCTTTCTTCATTTGCTTTATTATATTCTTCATCTGGAATCCATTCCATAATATCACCCGGTTGAAGCATTAGATATTCACAGACTTGATTTATAGTTTCCGTATTCATTGGTCTATTTTTTGAAAATTTGGCAGGCGTATTTACAGAAATACCTGCATCACACAACGATTTCCATTGCATATTTTTTTCTTTCAATATTTTACCTAATTTTGTATAAACTATCATATGATTTTGCTTCCGTCCAACACGCTTTTATTTTATCACATCATTGTGTGACTATCAAATATCTATTCTAATATACTATCATAGTCAAATTATATCCTCATTAACTATGAGGACGCCTTTTAAGTGGCACATAATCAATTAAATTTTTCAAAAAATTCTTTGATTGTTCTGTGTTTTAACCTTTAAGGATTTTCAATCCCAAACACAACACTACATAGATAACAACCACTCATATACATAGTGCTGTGTTTTAATTTTATATTTAATATCTTTCCCAACTAACGCTGTTCAAAACACCATCTGCATTTTGAAAACATCAACTGATCTCCACAAATTCATTAAATAGAAAATCACATCAAATTACATCCTTTTTTGATTTTATTTATATGTAGTGGTTTTTGCATAAGGTACATTTCTTCTATCTAAAAGATCATCCCATGGCTTAATAGTGACACAGGGACACGCCTCACTCCAAAGCCCTCTGATACAATTGTTCTATTCCAAACCTTGCCAAAGAATTCGATTTAGCAATATTATGTTCGGCATAACATTCTCTAATGAATTCCATACATTTTTAATAACTCCTGCTCTGATAATACAATTCCTGCTTGACGCAATAACTCTTTTCTACTTGCATACAACTTTCTAATTATTTTCTCTGCATCTTTTCCGTAGTGAATTTGATTATGACATGTACTACATAAAGACACCACATTCTCTTCAACATCTAAAGACCATTCAAAACACTCTGAATATCCCAAAGGAACTAAATGATGTGCCTCAGTGTATGGTACATTTTCATTTTTTCTGATGAAAGTATAATGATCACTGTCCACCTCACATTTAAAATTCGAAAGAATCAATGCATTCTCTGCAACTTTTCTACTTCTTTTAATTTTTGCTTGAAGATCACTATACACACACTTTTTTTGGGGAATTTTATTATAATGAGCATTTCTTTTTTTTGAATTAAAATTATTATATTCATTAAGCTCCTTCAAATTTAATTCATCTTCTTCATTAACATTGTTTACTACTGACTCTTTTACCCTACTTGTATCGACATAAAATGAATACTTTTCAGGCATATGTAAAATATATTTCGACACAACAGATAAAGGAAAAACCCATCTAAACTTTCCATTTTCTTCAATTTGATATGGCTTTTTATTTAATATAAATACTCCATTTATAAATCTATAATTTTTATCTTTATCTTTCCAAAATATACGAACTATTGTTTTTTCAGTAGAATCAGCATTAAAGAGCATTCGATCTATTATAGATAAACAATTCATATCTTGTGCTTTTGAATATGTTTGTTCTCCGTTACAATACAATATTGTTTCATTTTTCCATTTATCAAAAATTCCTTTTGAATAATCAAGTAAAACAACTACTACACCTTCTCTATATAAAAATTTATCGGTTAATTTTTTTACCCCCATATCACGCATAATTTGTTTGACTGTCACATTTATCTTTTTTCCACTATACTCGAATTCCTCATATTCCGATTTTGAATCATACTCTTTCCAAAAACTATCTATATTTTCATCAATTGCGAACCCACCATCATAATACTTATCCCATTTGTCATAATCAATCATTACAAGTCCTCCTAGAATTTATAACGTCTCTTTGTATTATTTATGTAAAATATACATATGTCATTTGACAGCCACTCATTATTTCATCCTGCATTAGCATTCTTTGTTTTGCCTACATCTACCGCATCGCTAATCCCATTATAATTACAACATCCTAGATTTTTCCGTCACAGGAATATATAGTGATTAAATCCACCAAATAAGCAAATATCATTGTATACACTCCTAGGGCAATATGAATCGTAATGATTAACACTTACAAAAAATCTAGGTCTACTCTTACAAACCTTATGTCCATGACTGTCATAATGATTTGTCGCTTAACTCATTTTATTTTCCTGTATCTGAAAACGGATTATAATAATCCATATACAAAATTCCCACACCACTATTTAGATAAAAATCGCCATCCGGGATATTTTAACATCATGAAATATACAAGAAAACCCTGCAGTATTACTGCAAGGCCAGATATTATTTTATAATATACTTATTATCTAATGCTATTTTCACTATTTTCTGATAATTAGAACTATTAGAATTTTTCATTTTTCTATACCCCCCCAAATGATTTAGGTGCAATATCTGGAAGATTTTCTCGCAACCAATCAAAATCTTTTTTGTCTTGAATTTCTTGCTTATGTTTTCTTTGAGATTCTTCAAAATATTTTTTCTCATCTTGAGAACGATCATCGACAAAAGGTCGATTAACGTACTCTATTATTTTAGACGAATTATTTAAAACAATTGAATTATCATATGTTGGTGAAAAAGTATTTACATTTCCTTCAAAGAAAATAAAAGGGCAAAACGATATTTTACACTCTTCATGGATATACATTTTCCTCAATTCATCTGGCAATTTAGGGAAACGCGAATCTTTTCCATATACACTGAAAATTCTACCTCGGTATTTGGTACATTCTTCACATGTACATGCTCGCCCAGTAGTTTCCGTACTGACTAAATCACTACCATCAAAATAATAGACAGACTTGTATTTTTTTATAAAATCATCTATTGCACACTCATTTTTTACAAATGATGGAAATACATTCTCTGAAAAAAATTTTGAGTAGTTATCTATTATATATTTTTCTTCTAATCTAGCTTGTTCAAAATCTCCGAAATATTTTAGAAATTCTACTATTCTCATATAATCTTTTCGAGTCCAACTAAAATTAGAATAAGGATATATTTCGTTTGCTTTTCTTAAGCAAGCTAAGGCTAAATCTTTTTTCCCATCCTTCTTAAATATCGTTGCTTTTCTATTAAGTATATATTCAATATTATTTACAGGTGATCCTAATCCACTTAATGATTTGTACTTAGGAATAGGTATACTTTGAATTTCTTCAACAGAGTTAAAATTATATTCAGTTGAAACTGATGATTTATTTTCCGTTGTAAAGTGGTACATTTTATCATTTTCATCAAATATGCGCATATACTTTTCTCCTTAATTCTTCAAATCAATTTTATATATATAATAGCAGATAATATATAAATTATAGCATATCAACTAATAAAAATGAATTATGGAACAAGTGACAAACAGAAAAACACAGCACTACATAGATAACTACCCCTCATCTACATAGTGCTGTGTTTTAATTTTATATTTAATATCTTCCCTGCCTAACGCCGTTCAAAAAACACCATCTGCATTTTGAAAAAACACCAATTAATCGCCACAAAATCATTAAATTACAGAAAATCACATCATTTTACATACATTTATGATTTCATTGATATGTAACACATTTGGCTTAAAACCTCAGGTTTTATGCGGTCTTAAGGGCTTTATCAATCCCACTTATACGGTGTGAGCTGATAAACGTAATAAGAAATACTATTTGTATTTTACTATGCCCCACAAATGGCTATTTTACAGGATTTTCTATATTCTTATCGTCATTTTTCGAAATAAAACCACCATAAAATCTCCATTTTTCTTTTGAAAATATTTCCTTATACTACTAATACATTTTCAAGAATTCTCCAGGTTCTATTGCCTTCACTTCCGAGGCCGAATAATCAGACACATTTCTTGTGACGATGTACTCCGCACCAAAGCTCTTTGCACATTCCATCTGCAGGCAGTCCTCAAAATCGGAAAAATCTTCATTTTCAAGACCTGACAATAGTTTCGTTTTATCTATCCCTTCTACATCAAACAACGTACATATGCTTGATAATATGTCCCGCCTCTCCTTTACTGTGTAATTCTTTCTTAAAATGAAAAACATATTTGGAATTGAATGTGCCGCAATGCATGCCCTAGCATTCCCATTTGTGCATAATTCAACAATTGTCCTTGCATCATCTGCAAATGGTTCACGTTCAAGGAGATAATCAAGCAATATATTTGTATCAATCAAAATTCTACTTACCATATTTCTCATCCCTATAAGAAGCTAATTCTGCTGCATCATCAACAACCGTCCCCTTTTTTCGTAACTGCTCAAGTCTTGCAAACGCTTCTTTCCTTTCATCATTAGAATTATCGTATAATCCATTAACTCCCTGCATAATCTGGATTACAAAAATCAACTTGTCTTCTGGTATTTTCTCCAACTCCATCATTGCGCTCTGTCTTAATGCTGTCATAGGTCATACCTCCTTCAATTTTATATTAATACGCTCACAGCATTACATATAAATCAACCATCATAAGTTATATTATGTAATAACTGCTAAGCCATCATAGTCTGTATATATTCCGCTTATATTTCTATTATATTTTATGATCTTATCCATTTCAAGTAACCACATTTTTTTTCCAAATATTATCACACCTTTTATACTTTCTATCAGTATCCGACCTATTACCGACACAAACCACACAAAAAAATAAGCTGACATATATTATAATATATCAACTTATTTTTAAATTATTATACCACCTTAGGATCACCCTTAAACTCTATTATATCAGCAGTCTCCATCATCTTTTCTGAGTATATCTTCTCGGCTATATTATCCCCATCTTCTTCTATTGAATCATATAGACTCGATATTTTATCCATCTCGCTAACCAAATATTTAGGCATAACTGCTGTATATAGATCCATGGTCATCTGGAGAGTAGCATGTCCAAGATATGCTTGAACTGTCTTTGGCTGTATACCGGCCTCAAAACACCGAGTAGCAAATGTATGTCTAAAACAATGCGCAGAAAACAGCTCCATTTCAGTCAATGTATCACGCATAAGATTAATCTCGTTTACTATTTTCTTAATAGCGTCACATACAATCTGAGAATTTAAAGGAGTATTGAATTTAGTAGTAAACAAAAAATCCTTGAATTCTTTCTTCACCTTTTTGCTCTTAGGGGCCTTATCAGAGACCACTATCTTTTGCACGTATTGTCTTTTCAACGCCAGTTCACATTGCCTATTGATCGGTATTATTCTTTTACTGGCAGCCGTCTTAGGGTCCTCTATATGGAATTCTTTCTTTGAATCAGAATCATATTGCTGATACACTAAAGTCCGGTTTATAGATATTACTTTTTTATTCATGTCAATATCAGACCACTTCAGTCCAGCAACTCTTCCCAATAAATTTATATGAGGCTTCTGGCATAATGGTGGAAGCCTAACACCATAAATTAACAACACCATATTGAAAAAACACTTGTGTCCTTTAATGTATTAACTGCGAAGAAAAACACAAAAGGAGTATTCACAAGTGGCTTCAGTTAATACATTATGCAAAAGTGTCCTTAATGTCAAGAACACAGTTATAAAAAATTGTAATCTTTACTCTGATAAGAATGGAGTTAAACATATTCGTATCCAAGCAAGACCTAATAAATGGCACGAGAACGACTGCCCATTCTGCCATAAATCATGCCCTGTTTATGATAAACATTCCAGTAGTATAATGCCGAGATATTACGAAGATAACTCGTAGAAAATGCAAAGTCCAGTCGCAAGTTTAGACACGATATTGCTCTTAACAGTCGTATAAAATCAACATTTGCAGGGATTTATCAAATTCCGACATACCGTCTTAGAAAATGAATAATCCCTCGCAATTCATTATGAACTACGAGGGACTGCTTACTGACTGTTAAAGCGGTAGCCGATCTCACGAACACTATCTATGGAAAAGTGAGAGTTTGTATCACAAAGTTTTTTACGAAGATTCCGAATGTGAAAGCCTACGGTATCCTTTTCATTGCCTGCTGATATTTCGCCCCACACCTTATCATAAATCTGCTCGTATGTAAGAACACGACCTTTATTGGCTGCGAGCAAGCAGAGTATATCGTACTCTTTGACGGTCAGTTCAATTTCCTGACCGTTATTGATAACTCTGCGCCGGCTCAAATTGATTTCTAAGCCGGAAAGGGATAATGTCGGCTCATATGAAATCTCTAATTTTTCAAAATCAGGGTGCTGTTTTACAAAAGCCAGCATATCGTCAAAGGCTGTTGAGTCTTGTGCTTTGAACTCCATTATTACGATTCGTCCGATATTATCACCCCCCTTGGTTAGTTTTTTTGTCTTGGACAACATAAGATTTATTGCGTGAGATAATACGATTCATCAATCGTTTTCAGAATAAAATTCACATCGTCATAACGAGAGGAATCGGACTGAGAGCCTAAACTGCATATCAAAAACTCTTTTCCGTGCTGCTGATAAAGCACAATCAAGTTATAGTCGTCAGACAGAGAGCCAGTCTTAATTCCGCATACATTTTCGTTGTAATATTCGGATGTCGGATCAAGGAAGGCGTTTGTATTCTGCCATATTTGTGTACTGCCATCAGGCAGTGTTGCCGTATAAGTGTTTTGAGATACAATTTCTCTAAACCACGAGTATTCCAACAACCGATATACTACTTCTTTCAAATCTAAAGTGGTGGTAAGTGCCTCCATATCAAAACCACTCGGATCATATAAAACTGTGTCTAAGTACCCCTGCTGTTGCAAATGCAGGTTTAAGTTCTCCATGAAAATCCTCACACGCTCTTGACAGCTTTCTGCTTGCGGCGAAAGTAATCCTCCACAATAATCAGCAACCACATAAGCTGCGTCATTCCCTGACGGTACTAACATTGCCGCAAATAGATTGTGTAAAAAGTATTCTTTTTCCTTGATTTGAGCAACAGACGAGCCAGGTTTCGTGAGTGAAATAGCACCATAGTCTGCAACAACGATACTATCAAGGTCTGCTAAAGTTGACGCATACTCAATAACAAACAGCTTGGCTAAACTTGCAGGAATTTGTGGCTCGTTCTCGTTTTTTGAAACAAATATTTCATCATCAGAACAATCCACCAAAATCAGCGATTTTGCATTATAAGAGTCAGGAAAATCTTCTTTGTAGAGAAAACCATTTATTTTATTCTTTACCTCTCTGAAATTTTCCGGCTGCATTGCCCACGGCACAAACATTATACCTATGCCGATACAAACTACAAGCAAAAACAAAAATACTCCAAATCGTTTTTTCTTACGGCGTTTTCTCTGCATATATGTGCTCACCTCCCAACACCAAAACTCCTATGTGCCATTTTTAATCGGCATAATTTGCCTGAATACACTCTGTAAATCCAGACGGATCTCCCAACTTAGCTTTATCAATATTATCACGAAGATATTTGCGTGTGGCGTCATCACAGCGATCTGTTCCCATATAAGGCATATCAAAGGCTTTTTCGAGTTCAGCTAAGGCTTTTGCCGCCCTTTCCGAATCCGTATTGTAAGTATCAAGCCATTCCTGCATCCAAGAATATTCCCAAAGGTTAGATGCTCTTGTATCGCCATATCCTATCTGAAAAGACGCTCCCGTATCTTCGCCTTCCAAAGCATCAGGCGGCGTAAAGCCCTCCGGCCAATTCAAACTCTCAATGGTCGTTAGGTATTCTTCTTCAATGGTAGCAAAGTCCGTGAAACCTCTTGTGTTTGTGTCGGAGTCCGAAGAAGTGGAGCAGCCTGCCAGCATAATCACCAGCAAAGAAATCATAACACACAATAACAGTCTGTACGGTCTTTCGGATTTTGAGATTGTTCGTTTCATTTTGTTTCCTCCTTGAATTGAGTTTTATTATCTAAGAGCCAATGCAGGCTCTAATTTTGCTGCTTTCAATGCTGGTAATAATCCGCCCAATAATGCTGTAAGCACAGACACAGCAACTGCAACAACAGCAACGCTGATTGGATAACTCGGTGTTCCCACCGGGGAATCCACAGGGAGCAACGCTCCAATACAATGCACCAAAATCAGCGAAATCAAAATAGCTGCAAAGCAAACGAATATTGATAAAATCAACTGTGAGCCTAAAACCAATGCCACAATATTTGTTCGTGAAGCACCTATCGCTCTGCGGATCAGCAACTCATGTGTGCGCTGTTCCAATGAAGATAGTCCGATATTGATCTGCCCTAATACGGAAACAAACAGCAACAAAAGCGAAGTAACCAAAAGCCCTAATTGCAGTATGGACAATACCGAATCATAGGTATCTCCAATATCACTCCGCCCAGCACTTTCCCAGTAACCGCCAATGGTATCAGTCAAAATGTCGCCAAGGGCAGAATGTATCTGTTCGATTGTCAGTCCTGTTGTGGGATGCCAATACACATTTGCATTTTGTACTTGCCACATTGCTGGTGCGAAATTGAGGATCGCCGTAGAATCCGCATAGATAGTCGGAAAATCCCTGCCATCGTTTACTACTCCGACAATATTGAATGGGGTTAACGAAAGTGTGCTTTTTACATTTCCTGCAGCATAGGGCGAATCATTAAAATAGTTTTTAGCTTCTTTGTTTATGACCACTTCAAGCGATCCGCCCTCACTCGAAGGCTCTAACCATCTACCGGATGTCATTGGAAGATTATAGACTTGACTATATGCCTCCGTGGTGCAAACTAAATCAAAAGCCATCAGGTTTTGGTAAACATCATTCGGCGGTATTGGCGTTAAATCTTTCATTGGTGCAAATCGAATATCTTCTCCCATAGAAAAAGTAACAGCGGCTACATCATCAATGGCTTCAAATCTCTGGAATAATTGTTCCATTTTATTTCTATCGTGAAAATCGGATTCCGTTATCACGAATGAGTAAGTAGGTGACCAGCCATATACCTGTGCGTTTACGGAAATCAAATACTCCCGTCCAAGCGTACCAACTAATACCGATCCAAGCATTGCGATAATGCCTACAAGCATTGAAACACTTGTCAGAATACTTCTAAGTGGAGACAGACGAAGGTCTTTAAGTATCATTTTTAGCACAAGTTATCCTCCCTCCATCCATTTCAAAAATCGTATCACAGGTATCTGCAATATCAGGATCGTGCGTAACCAACAGCAGCATAATTCCATTTTCTTTTACGACGCTGTGCAACAGTTCCATAATCTGCGTTCCCGTCTTTTTATCCAACGCTCCCGTAGGCTCATCACATAAAATGGCTTCCGGAGATACTGCAAGCGCCCTTGCGATTGCAACTCTTTGTTGTTCACCGCCGGACAAATTGATTGGGTAATCATTTTCCTTGCTTTCTAAGCCGACACTTTTTAGCAAGCCTGTAATTATCTCGTGACGCTGTTTGGCGGTAAACGACTTTTTGGCATAGAGTAGGGGTAATTCGATATTTTCCCATACCCGCAAGTGCTTAATCAGAGAGTAGTTCTGAAATACAAATCCGATATTATTGGCTCGCAGTATAGACAGATCACGGTCTTTCAAAGCAGAAATAGATATACCATCATAAAGGTACTCGCCCTCATATTCCCGATTTAACAAGCCAATAATGGATATAAGGCTTGTTTTGCCTGAGCCGGACTTTCCGACAATGGCATAACTGCGCCCTCGTTGCAATTCCATATTAGCGTTGGTTACTGTTGTCAGCATATCGCCATTATTCAATTTGACGCTTGCTTTCAAATCCTTTATTTTGATTAAAGTCTTTTCGGAAATTCCTTTCATTTTATCAAATCCCCCTCGGATCAAGGTTTGGCGGAGTAGCAGAAACTACATCGCCCTCCTCTAAGCCGGACAGTATTTCTATATTGGCTCCGTCTGTCACACCCAATGTCACTTTTGTTTCCACTCTTTCTCCATTCGGAGTAATTACAGTAACCAATCCCGTCCCTTGTCTACCCGCTATTACCGACAGCGGCAATATAAGGACATCATTTCTCGTTGTCGCCGTTATGACTACCGTTGCACTTTGCCCCGATTTCACATCGACTGTTTGACTGATCAAGCATTGCAGAATGCCCTCTTGCGGCACGATTCCCGTAAACGCATTTTCATCTGCGGCAGGCGACACCACGGCAATCATATCGGTTGGTCCTACACCATCATATACTTGAAATTTTGCTTTCAACTCTGCATACTCCGGTAAGGTACTCAAAAAATTATCTGCCTCTACATTGAGGGCAAATCCTGTATAATGCACTATCGCTACGGGATAATTACTCGGTACGCTTTCATTGGATGGGGCAATAGAGGTAATTGTACCATCCACCGGAGATTTCAATTCTTTGCCGTTCACAGTTCCAATAATTTGCCCGGCAGTGATTTTTTCTTCTAATTCTACCGCTGTATTAAATATGCCATTTTCGGGTGAGAAAATAATAAACGGTACTGCCGGAACAATAGTCGTTTGCGTTGAAACGGTTGGAGTAATTGTCCCTCGTACAACTGATACCGTTTTTTCTGCGGATGTTGCGCTATCTGTAAGATTGTTTTCGTCTGTCTGCCCAATTGCAGAGCAGGCAGATAGCGTAAATACAAGAAACAAAATAGAACATAGCAGCATTTGTTTTCTTAGCAACTTCATCATTCCTCCTTATGCTGTATCACAAAAAATACGAGCCTCTATCTTGATACTTTTATTGTACCAAAACAGAAGCCCGTATTTTCTTGATTGCTCGTAAGATATTCCTCTTTTTTTCTATGCAAATTCTTACAATTTTCCTACGCCAACGGCAAAGTAATTGAAAACTTGTTTTGATCCTCTTGGCTCTCTGCAACGATTGTACCATTGTGTAGTTCAACAATCTGCTTTGCAATCGCCAAACCTAATCCAGCTCCTCCACTGCTTGTACTTCTCGCTGCGTCAAGCCGATAAAACTGCTCGAAAATCCTGTTTAACTTTTCTTCCGGCAGAGTATCGCCATGGTTACAAAAAATAATGCTGACCGTATCTTCCTGACATTGTGCGCTGATCGTGATATCCGTATTTTCAAAACTGTAGATAACCGCATTTCTCAAAAGGTTATCAAAAACACGCTGAATTTTGTCTGCGTCACATCGAAGCATTATATCATCATCAACACAAAGATTACATTGCAAATTCTTTGATTTGAGCATAGGCTTAAATTCATATACAAGTTGCTCCAGCAGGCGAGTTAAATTGATTTTCGTGTATTGTAATGTAATATCGTATATATTGAATCGTGTTATCTCGAAAAACTCGTTAATCAGATCCTCTAACCGTTCTGCCTTACCAAGAGTGATTGAAAGGTACTTTTCTCGAAGTTCCTTTGAGATTTGCGACTCATCACGCAGTAAAGTAAGATACCCGATTACAGAAGAAAGCGGTGTTTTCAAATCGTGTGCAAGATACATAATCAGGTCATTTTTTCGCTGCTCATTTTCTTTTGCAAGCCTTGCATTACTTTCAGCCTCTTGTTTTAACTGATTGATGTTAGCGGCGATTTCACTCAACTCCGGGGACATTTCAATGTAACTGACATTCTGATCGAACATTTTTCCTGTCGCAGCCTGTACCTCGTACACATAGGCGACTACTTTTTTCAAAAGTAGGTATGTCATGTATATAATACAGCCACCCCACACGATTACAGCCACTATATAAAGATATACTGTTCTGTAATACAAGTAATAATACAAAACATACTTGCGGAGAATTTCCTCTGCCATAATTCCTAAAAGAAAAGTACCGCCAAAAATAAGCACAGAGCAAATCGCACATTGAATTACATACCCTTTGAACAAGGTAGAGAGCAGATAGTTTTTTTCTTTTTTATTCAATTTCATACCCTACCCCCCAAACAGTTTTAATGAACTTCGGATTTTTTGAAGGTTCATTCAATTTTTCCCGAAGCCGCCCAATGTGCGCCATTACCGTATTGTTACTGTTGCGAAGATACTTTTCTTTCCACACGGCTTCAAATAATTCCTCCGAGGCGACAACTTTACCCTGATGTTCGCACAGATACCACAGAATAGAAAACTCCAACGGAGTCAAGGCTATTTCTTTGCCATACAAGTAGCACTTGTGGCTGACTCTGTTTATCAGTAGACCTCTGATGTCATACTCGTCTTTTTCTTCGGATTGGCTCAAATTAGGACTGTTATAGCTCTGATAACGCCTTAATTGCGTCTTTACTCTTGCCACAACCTCTAAAGGATTAAACGGTTTCGTTATATAATCATCCGCACCAATCGTAAGCCCCATAATCTTGTCGCTATCCTCAATTTTGGCGGTAAGCATAATAATAGGGAAGTAAAACTTTTCCCGAATTTTTTGGCAAAGTCGAAAACCATCAATATCCGGCAGCATAATATCAAGTATCGCTAAATCAATCTGCGACTGTTTGATACATTTCATCGCCTCTAACCCATTATAACATTTATATACTGAATAACCATCGTTACTCAAATACACTTCAAGCAGATCAACGATTTCTTTTTCGTCATCCACAATTAAAATCTTCTTGTTCATTGATCCTACACCTCATTTTCGGGTACGGCTTCCATTATGTCGCCAAAATCACACTCTAAGTATTCGCATATATTCAACAGCACGGGAAGGGTAACATTTTCATTTTTTCCGAGTTTCGCAAATGTACTTTTGCTTGCCCCGACCGCTTCTCGTAATTGACTCTTTTTCATTCCCTTGTCAATCAGAAGTTTCCAAAGTTTGTTGTACCGTACTTTCATTTCCGCACCTCCACCCAAATATAGTTTGTATTATAGCACTTTGAGAGTGAAATCGCAATTATTAAGTCTGTATTTTGAGACTTTTAGTTTTCAAACCGGCACAATATCTTTCTGATATGTAATCCAACCGCCTGCAAAATGCAGGCGGCTTGTGTATTTTAATAGGCAGGTGCGCCGTAGCCAAGAATCTCGTAATAACCGATAGAATACTCATTGACTCGGCAACTGTCGCCGGAGTTGCCCTCGACCGTATAAACCTTGCCGTTTTCGACCTTTTGAACAATACCCGTATGGTCGGATAATCCATCCTGACCACTTTCGTCTGCCCAATCGAAGAAAATAATCATTCCGGGGGCAGGCTCGGCGCTGCCATCCAGCCATTGTCCACGATCCTTAAACCATTGTACTCCGTTGACACAGCCTGCATATTTTGGGATAACTCCAGCGTCGATATAGCCGCACTCGTTGGCACACCAAGATACAAAGCAAGCACACCATTCTACACGGGAGTTAAAACCGTACCACGACCAATACGGCTGACCGCCCACATTGCCAACCAGAGAGAGTGCAACGGTCACGATCTGTCCGTCGCCGCCTGTAATGCCGTAAAGCACCTGTGACCAAAGGTAATTGTTTTCATCTGCAAGCAGTTCAGCGAGGTAGCCTTTCTGTTCTTCGTTAAAACCATATTGCGCCGCCATTTCCTCGGCAGTCTTGTGGCTGACGGTAATATACAGATAGGTTTGTGTGACCGTGCTTTCAGTTTCCACGATATTACCGTGTCCGTCATCGGTTTCGGTAATAACTGTTTCGGTCTTGCTCTCTGTTCGGGAAGATATTTGATTCATATCTGCCGACTTCTGTGCTTCGTTCTGTGCAATCCCGGCTACATTCCTCATTTTTGTATAGAGAAACGCATTTTTATAGAGAGCCAGTCTTACTATCGTTTTTTTTCAAGTGGTTTATTGAATGGGCTATAGAACACTATGATGATATTGAATCATTTATAAGAGATGAAAACGATAAATATTTGCAGTTAAGAGAAAGAAGGGAACTGATTTATCAGGAGAGATTGAACAGCAATGGAAATATTCTTTCAATTGCATATCGCATATTTTGGCAGTTTTGTCTGGACAATGGGTGGAAGGATATGCCATTTGATGAAGATTCTTTCGACAGGCTTATGGAGAACCTTATCTATGAACAAATTGAGAGCTTGGAGCTAGATGGGAAGGAAAGCAGAGACTACGTTGCAGAGCTATATTTTAGAGTATATAGTGCACTTACCATCAATGAAAGGAGCTCATTATGAACGACCAACTTTTAACTATCAATGATTTATGCACAGAACTCGGTATTGGCAAAAATACCGCATATAAACTCACTACACAGACACACCAAATTAAATCAGCCAAGATAGGGCAACGAATACTTATCACTCGAAATGCGTTAGATGAATACATATCAAACAAGATTGACGGAAAGAAAAATTCTTCATAAAAATCAGTCCATAGCCTTCTTCGGTTATGGACTGCGAATGCCCCTTATCTTTCTGTGACTACTATGCCCCCCTAAACATAATTTGCATATACAAAAAAAGAATGCCTATGTGATAATGTACTCACATAAGCATTCTTCAATATGTTACCCCATACATAAATTGGATTTTATACTCTTGTTGCCCCTGACACCGAATAATAAATAGTTTTTTCAATTATGAAATAAAACAATGAGATTGAAATAATATAAATCATCTGTCTTAAACCAAATCTATATTACTGCTATTTATTTTACCAGTTGATGAATGGCCTTTACAATCGTAAGGCCATAATCCACAAGAAAATTTTTCTGTGCTTCTGAATATGCCTTTCTCTCCTCTATTGCCTCATCTGTGCAATGTCTAAAACACTGCATTTTATTTCTATAACTCTTTACTATTGAATCATCAATGAATCCACAGCATACATTTTCGTATTCTGGTGTGCTATATTTTCCATCTTGTTTCAACAAGTTTTCGATAAGATTTGCAATCTCCGCAATTTTCTCATCTATATGCATGCTGCTAAAAGATGCCTGCCTAGTAGAAATTTCAATAAATTTTTGATTTATAGAATCGTTTACCTCAATGCTGCAATTGTTTTTCTTGAACGTCATTTCTTCTACAAATGCTCTTCTAGCAGCATAACGAATGTCTCCTTTATCATCTCTACCCAACGCTATAATTTTTCCTCCAATATCGTCACGTGTGAATTTCTCTGGTTCAACAGGAGGTCTTGCCAATATCCTAGGGAACTCTTTTATTTCATAACCTAGCATATTCAAATAATATGTTATTAAATAAAACCAACATTTATCTTCAACTGAAAAATAAAGATCTAGCTGACATAATTCTCTAAATTTAGTTATTGCATCTTCAACATCATAAATTTCAAATTGATAATTCTGGGTTTCTCTTACTCCGTAAAAAACATTATATGAATAGTTTACCTTTTTCACAAAATCCAGAAAACGATAATGATAATCTGATGCCTTCACATTACTTAAATAATACTCTCTTAAATCCATAAAAATACTCCATAAAAAAAGTTTTAGTATCTACAATTTGCATCCCTTCTCATTTTTATAAATTCTTCTGCAAATGATTTCGCTGTTTGTCTATTATGATCAACATCCCAATGCTCCTTATTATAGTTTGCAGCAGTCGTCCAATTGAAAGTTCCGTGCATTGCAACCTCCAAATCAATCACACAAAATTTCCTATGCATTATATTTTTATATTTTTCTGACATCACATCTACTCGATATACCTCAAAGTAGTCTTCCAAAACGAATGAAGGTTTATCTTTGTTGATCATGTTATTATCAATAATTATTTTTACATCCAACCCATCGTTCCTTTTTTTTAATAATTCATCGAATATTTTTTTATTGGTAAACCATGCCATTGCAATCCATATTAAAAATTTAGCCTGACGAATCTCATCAATTATTCGATTTTGTATATCATCAAAAAGTATCTCTTGGCTTATTTCTTCTGAGGCACTATTCAGTACTCCAGGCTTTAATATCAATCCCCAGTACTCGTTATCATCGTTCGGTTCATAAACCTGTCTACACAAACCATCAACAAAATTCTCATATTTTCTCAGGACTGTTAATTTATCAGGAACTACACTAATAATAATGTATTCCTTGCGATGATTAGGCAAATGATATGTAAAACCCCATTCTTTTTGAAATGAAACAGAAGCAACTTTAAGAGCCTCTATTACCTCGTCCTTATACTCATACTCACTCATCTTAGCTGTCGCTATTAATAAATCTTTATACTGCTGTTCTGTCATAACTCCCCCTCTATATCGTATATATTGCAACGTAAATGTATATAATATTATAACATCAATGTATTAACATATACAAATTCTTTGTATATGTTAATACATTTGTACAGCAGATCCCTCATATCTATTTCTCAAGATCTAAGTATAAATTCTTCTACATCTTCTCTAAATACCAGCCATCGTCCACTAACGAAGTGCCCTTCCAGAACTCCATCATGAATCATCTGCAGTATCTTTGTTCTCCCACAATGCAACACCCTCATTACATCTTTTATAGTTAATACATCAGGTTCGTTCTGTAACATATTTTCACTCCTTTCTTTGTTAATGGAATGTTCGTGTAAAAAAACAAATTACTGTCTATATTTGCTCATATTAGAATATATCTGTTCACCTATGATTTCCTATCTTCCATCTCCTTTGCCCATTTATAAAAAAGAGTTTTAGTCACCCCTAATCTCTTCATTGCCTCAACAGCTGTAATGTTCTTTGTCTTCCACAACTTCATAACATCATCATAATTTTCAGGTTTTGCAACACTATGCCTACCAAGATGCTTGCCTTTCTTTTTTGCAGCCTCTATTCCAGCTCTTTGCCTTTTCCTTATCGTAATCCTCTCCTGCTCTGCAATACTGCCAAGAACCTCTATGAGAATGTTGTTTATCATATCCCTGATCCACTCCTGTCCCTCAGGGAAATCTATCATCGTTGTTGGCAGATCAAGGATTCTCAGATCTATGCCACTATCTTTAAACCACTTTACCTCCGACAAAATATCCTGTTTGCTCCTGCTGAGTCTGTCCAAGGAAACCACATACAATGAGTCTCCCCTGCGAAGTCCCATTGGACCTTTAAGAGCCTGATACCCTTCACGTTCAAGATTCTTTCCAGACTTCTTATCTACTATAATATTCGTATCTTCTACATATTCCTTCAGTGCTATTATCTGTCTGTCAAGATTCTGCGAATTTGAACTCACACGGGCATATCCATACTTTCTGCCTGTCATAATAACCTACCTCCATATACCATGTCCTCAAAGGTGTACCTTTCAGAACACATAATAATCATCACATATATGTGTTCTGAAAGGTCAAATACCAATAAACGGACATATCCTGTAAATACAACCACCTTTTCGGACACTAGCTTGCCTTCTTCAGCTGTCTATCTATCAATTGCTCAATGAGACTCGATACTTCATCCCATGTATCCACATGTATATATTCGTCATCCAGATATATCGAATACAAGCACTTAAAAATTCCACATTTGCACTGTACCAATGCTGTTATCTGATCATCCGGCAATTCATCTACATAAATCAGATACTCATATACGCACTCTGTAAAATATATCTCATCACATACCTCATAAATATCTTTTCTCTGCTTTGAAATCATCCTGTATTTAAAGAAATCATGTTCATGTTCTATTTGCAACATGAGACGATTTTCTCTTTCAGTAAATAGCTGTCTTTTCAACGAATCACCTCTATGCTGCTATAAATATTTCTTCTGTGTTTCTGTCATATTTATATACGTGATTGGATAGAACGTCCTGAGGGAGAAGAGTTTTATTCACATCGACCACATCAGCACAAAGCTCCTGGGGACTTTTTGTTCCATCACAAATCGGCAATAACAAGCATTCATTCACACTGCTCGGAATTATATAAATATCCTTTTCCATGTAAGCTGCAAAGTCTTTTATTTTATTTTTCATCAGCAACTGGTTAGCTCCATAAATCAGATGTTTATTTGTCATAATATAATATGTTTCATCTTTCTCTGTATCTTCTTTGTAATCTGCATCATACCTATCTCTAAACAGATCCCATATGCTGATAATACACCCCTCATCACAAATCTCCATATTGATCATCGCCTGCTGATAAAGCTCCTGCTCTGTAATTTTCCATTTTGCCATTTGTGAATTGCATACTCTTGTACAGAGAATGCTGACATCCTTATTCTTATCAGAAGTCATGTCGATATAATAAATCAGAGAAAGGTCTAAAAATTCCCTATGTGGAACATTTAACAACAGTTCCCCATTTCGCTCTGTATTTATCAATCTAACACGTATTCTGGTACATGCACGGTCATAATCAGAAAGAACAGAAATATCAAAATCATCATCACCCATCTTCTCCTCATTTTTCTGTACCACCTTTCTTACAACATCTCCTATCTCCATGATCCCAATCTTATATTTCTCATAATACTTGTCTATATAAACACATGGAGACAATTGTCTATTTTCTCTGTGTATGGTAATGGCATCGAACTTAACACCGTTGTTTTTAATCTGAATAGAAGTCTGAACATTTTCATGACCATATATCCTTTCAAGTTTCCCTACTATCTCATCTATAAACTGCTCTTTATTTAATTTGACCATAGTTACATATCCTTTCCTCAAAAATAAAAAAGCCCTGCCCGGTTTACTCAACCAGACAAGGCCATGATTTGTATTTTATTGCTTACGCTACATCTAACAGCTCATTCTTGACCGTAGACATATCCAAAGATATTTCCTTCTTGATTGTTTCATCAAACGATAAAGCCCTCTGAAAATCTGTCTTTATCGGAGCATACTTTAACGCCTGCTTTATCACAGTTTTCTTAGCCATATCCTCATAATTTGATTTCCAAGGGGAATAACTGCTGTCGTACGCTTTACTATATGTCTTTGCATATAAATCCATTTCAGCCCTAGACATGACCGCCATACCATATCCGCCATTCACAGTTTTAAATATTCCATAGAAATATTTAACTTCGCCTCTGTCCGAATATGCCGGACGATGAACAAGAACCGGTTCCAACCCATACTGATATGCAAACTCATCATTTTCATACACAGTCTGAGCCTGTATCGTCTGCATCTGACCGCTTCTATATGCCAATTCAATCAATCCTTTGTATCCAATCTGGAACTGACACTCCAAGGTTCCATGATTCTTATACGGAATAAGATACGCCTGCCCAAGCGGAGTGTTTGGCTCAAGTCCTAACTGCGCCGCATTCATAAGCGCTGCCAGAAACGACATGGGAGTACACTGATTCAATGCAGGTGTGGTATTAAGTGCAGACAATGCTATACGCGTAAATCTCTCTGGGGTCATTACAGCTGGCAGTGCTTTCTTTATCTCCGGCATCATTGCCTTGACCATATCCGGTATTGTCATGCTCTTTGTAAGTTTAACTTCTTCATCCTTTTTCGCTGGGACTTTTGACGCCTGTTCAGCAAGTTCCTGCTTAAGATCTATATTATTTGCCATATACTCATCCTCCTTCATGCTGCACGTTTTATCATAAATCTTCTGCTTGCAGTGTTATTGCAATATTTGTTATACATAACCGGGTCATCTTCTTTGAACTTCTTAGCATCAAATCTGCTCTGCTCAATGTTCGACAATGAAATCTTATAATCTGCTTCAACCGCAATAGTAGCATCCTGCATTTCAATCTTGATTCTCTGATCTATCGCTGCTTTTTCCTGCTCCAGTTTCTTTATCAGTGAATCAAGTTCCATTCTTCTATCAAGAACAGCCTTATAGCCATGAAGTTCGACCTGCTTATTCCTATCACCTTTGAAGTACATCTTTGATATAGTCTCAGAACAGCTATCTGTTCCATCTGGATCAGGCATTACTCTTGCAAGCACATTATTATTCCAAAAATTCTCTTCAATCGTGATCAGATATTTAATAAGCTCTTCATCCCGATCTATTTTTCTTACAAGAAATTTCTGTCCAAATATCAAAACCGCAACATACCAGCAATCATATCCACTTACAGCGAGATAATGCTGAACCTGCATCTGATAATGTAATGGTATATTCCCATCATCCCATTTGTCAGATGAATACGGAGACACTGTCTTACACTCAAGGCCTGCTCTACTACCAACAATCAGCCTGTCAAAATCTGCAAGCATAAATGGATATCCCTCATTCTGATAAATAGCATTTGCTTTTCTAATTTTTAAGCCTGTCTCCTCAGTAAATCTCTGTGCAACATATTCTTCAAGGTCTCTTCCCTGTCTCATTGATTCATTATCTGTCTGCTCAATATCTTCAGATATCTTGTTCTGATATATCTGGAATGCTGATGAATAGGGATTCAATCCACATATAGCACCAGCATCCGTTCCCGTAATTCCTTTCTTTCTGTATCTTAGCCATTCTTCTTTTGGCAGATCCAGTGTTGAAATTAATCGTCGCATCCTATACCTCCATCATCGTAGTTCACGCTGCTCCACCATGTACATTCTTCATCCTCTTCCTGCGCTATATCATATTCTGTATTCTTCATATGCTCTCTTACCACCATGTAATAATCCTCATTCTGAGCACAGTCCTTATATATAGATTCCAAAATATTTGTGCTCTGATTTACAAGATTCATAAGCAGCATGTCCGAAAATTCATCTGCCGAAGAGATAAGTATTTCATATATACATGAACATATTTCCAACTTTGAGTTTTCCCTGGACTCTTTATCACCGTACAACTTCTTGTACTGCTGCAGCTCAGCGTAGATCTTTTTTATAAATTTATCCTTTATTCCCATACGTCATCACAATCCCAAATACCATTTCTTCCATCTATTGTATATACGCACTCCGTTTTACCTGACTTATGCCATATAAGCAGTCCTGAAACAAGTGCCATAACTGTTCCTGCAGTTATCGCTCCAATTATCTTAATATTCATAATCTACCTCCATATTTTTATGCTGCTAAAAGCTGATAAGCCTTATCTATCATAGGATTTCCTTCATATGTTTTCATGAAAAGATTTTCATTATAGTTCTTTGACCTTCTTATCGGATTAGCATGAGTAGCAAAATCTGATACCGCATTGATAAATCTATATGCGTTATTTCCAAGATGTGTAAGGTCTGGGGCATCATAATACCTCATTCTCATATCATCACGAAGCTTTTTTATATTTCTTGTAGTAACAGAACTTGAATTCTGATCTATCGGCAACAGCATTTCTATGTATTCTTTTACCTGTTGATCTGTTATCCTCTGTCTACGCATTCTCTCAAATTCATTACCAAGAGCCTCCATATATTCATCTGCCATAAACAAAGTCTGTTTTGCCTCATCAATCTTACCCTTTATATCACCTGTATGGACCATACTGAAACATCTGTTTGCGGTGCTTAATGCCAGATTCAATGTATTATTACAAACAACTCTCACTGGTGTTATTGCAACCTTCACAGCTCCCGAACCATCATGAGTATTACTAAACACAAGATATGGTGTTATTCGCTCTCCAGACATGATGTACTCCCTCGGAAGCCTTGCCAGAATCCATACTTTCTTCCCTCCCTGAAGAGATCCGGCCGTCTCGTACTTTACACCCTCTCCCAGCAGATTATCAGTAAACGCAAAAGCTTCTGTATTCTGAACAACCTTATACCTGTCTGTAACAACCCCAAGCACAGTATTATCGGACTCTCTTACATTTGCCTTATACCCATCAACCAGTCCTGAATTTGTATACAATGATTTCTGCACTACTCTCCAATCAAGTCCGGCAAGTCTTAATGCATCCTCTGATGATGGAGCCTCCTCTACTACAACACCAAGGCCATGCCATGTTTTTTCCCTTACACTAAACATCGTTTCTACATTTGCTGCCATATTATTTTTTTCTCCTTTCACCTTTGTTTTCTTCTCTATTCTTTCCATTTCTGTCTCGTAGTTCATTCCAAATAACAATCACTGTAGACAGTATCGAAATAATAATCTTCTGCATGTAACTCTTTTCTCCTTATGATTATTCCTCGTCATCATCGCTATCCAATTTCATTGCTTCATCAATGAGCCGGAGCACTTCATCATCAACACATTCAAATACCGCAAGGACATCCTCTGTGATCGGTGGGACTCCCGGACATTCCAAAAGCTGACACAGACTTCTCATTCCATTAATCAACTGACCTGCCTGTTCTAATAAATCTCTACGCTGCATTTTCACACTCTCACCCCCTTCCCGAAAATGAGCATAGAAAAAGAGAGATGAAAAACACAACTTCATCTCTCTTAAAATTAAATATGTAGTTATCTAAGACTTTCCACTGAGTACCGTTTCCTGCAGAAACACAACCACTCCGTGAAGTACAGCAAGCCCTATAGCTGCTATCGTATGCCTGTTTATATCACATCATCCTCCTTCCTGTTTTCTATGATTTATAGTTATCATATAGATGATATATAAACAGGAGGCGAAATGTTACGGATGAATTATTCACATAAAACATCTAAGCTTTGTAAAACAAAAGCCACATCCTCTGTATTTTGATTTATTTCTTCTTTATTTACCGTATTAATGCTATTTTCGCTGTCTGATTTCAAAACTAGTTTTATCTGACACATTTTATATAATAATCCTACCAACATGACAAGATTTTCGGTCAATAGCCTCTCAGATTCTGTAAACTCACTCCACTCTATCTTGCCATCTATACTTACTATCTCATTAAGAATTTTAATTCTCTTTTCGTATTCATCATTAACCTTTTTCAGGTTATTTTCAAATACCCTAGCTGATGCACACAAAGAATCAAGATAGGAAATTATTTTGTTGGACTCTTTTTCCGTCTTTTTTGCCTGTCTATATGCTTCATCCGCTTTGCCAGATAATTTTGAACCTGTAACATTGAATATGACTCCCCCTACAAGTAAACCCACACCCAATGTTGCACTTCCAAGAACTGCTGTACCAAGTGCCATGCCGCCACCTCCGGCAGCAACAGCCCCACCTCCAAGTGCTGCAAGAGTCGCATTAGTGGCAGCAACTCCACTTAACGATGCAATAGCTGTTCCAGTCGAAGCTGTTCCAAGTGCCATCACCGCTGTTGTTGTTGCTCCTGCAGCTGCAAATCCACCAGCAGTTCCGATGGCAGCTCCACCAAGTCCCCCCATCAGTATTCCTGCACCAGTAGATACTTTTTTCAATTCCTCACCCTGATATTCTGGAAGTTTTATCCCCTCTTTTTGATATGTTTTAAATACAGGACGTCCTTGAATCTTTTCGATCAAATCAGTAAATTCTCCGAAACCATGAAGTATTGCTAACTCCTTTTTACCGATTCTATCCATCATTGTAGTAGTTTCTCTATCGCTTCTCTTCAAATTTGAAATAGCATGCTTTTGTTTTTTTTCCGCCATCTTCATGGTATCATTTGCTTTCTTCATCTTGACTCCGCCACGAACACCAGAGCCAATACCTCCAATTGCTGCTGCAGCCGCTAAACCGCCAATAATTAATGGTAATGGCATAACTCTTGATCCTCCTTTACTATTTCATATACTCTGAAATTCAAATAATAACATTTCTCTCCAGTAGATACATTCTTAAAAAACAACTCTAAATAATCCAAATTTCTGCACAGGCAACCAAGTACAGAATATAAAAATGTCATTCAAACACCAAATGATTTGAACGGTGATTCATGAACTCATCAAAATCACCATCCCATGCTTTTTCTATTTCTAACTGCTTAAAAGATAAAATCAATGCCATATTAAGAGTCTCCTCATTTGATGTCTTCTCTATCAAACTACAATATTCTGTATAACTTTCAACCTCTCGCTTATATGCCTCAACATCTGTTTTTTCCAATTCTGCAAGATAAAGAAGAATTGCATCATTTACACGCTTGAATGCCTCCAATTCCTTCTGCAATACCTCTTTTATCCCCAGTCTGATACATATTTCCTTTAAAACAAGTGACACAAACCTAAACCACGCTATCAAGTTCAGTCTCGTGAACATAGCCAGGAAATTACCACCTGATCTAATTGCCGCATCGGCACCATCTATTACACACAAAGTTCCATTTCCAAGAAGAAGCATCACTCTAAGATCTGCATGTTGACTCGTAGGAATACATTCCTTAAATGGTTTTTCATATTGAAAATGTCTTCGCAGTGCCCATATGAGCCTAATGCTTAGATCCATGATAATCATAGGAACTGCCGTTGCCAAACCAAATCTAAAATCATATCCTTCCTGAAACGCTCTTGTTGCAATAACAGCTAAATCCTGTTTATCTTTTTCAACAGAAAATTTTCCAAATTTTCCAAACTGGAAGAGTTCATAAAACGGTAACGCAACACCTGCGCCTCTTCCTGTATTTCCTCTGCTACCCGAACTACCAGCTATATCAGACATAATATGTCCAAACCAGTTGGCAATTCCACTAAAAATTTTAGCAACAAAATTTTTACCCTGTAATTCAAACGTGTCAGTAGAAATAGTTATCAGCTGTCCACCAGCAGCAAATGATGAAGTTGATGTAAACTGATTCAAAATAGAAAAAAATAACCCAACTATATCTGGCGAATGTGAAAGTGACATCAAATGATGATTTCTAGTATTCATATTGAAAAGATTTCCAACATCTGCCGTATGTCTCTGATCATAATTCACTTTGAATTTCTTTTCCAAAAAACCTATTGCACTGGCAACGTTACTCTTTTGCGCATCCTTAGGGCTCCATCCAACAGCCTTCGCAAATCCTTTCACAGTTTTATCAACCTGTTCGTCTGACCATTTCTCTAGCGTACTAGTCCCTGGAGAACCCACAAGAAATATATCAATAATACCTCCGATTGCTCCACAACCTACAGCCACAAGATAATCATACTTATCACATCTATCTGAGTTCCTTAACAGTTCGATTTTATCCTGGCTATTCTTTACTAATACCTTACTTGCTTTATCCTCCATAATGCCTGCCTCATGATAAATTTTCTATACTTAAAATATCTAATTTAAATGACATACTTTATCTATTTTCAGATGTATTATCCTCAGATTCATTACCGCTATCAAATAATTTGATTATGGCATTCGCCAAATCCATCCCTTTATTAATTGTGTCCGAAATCTGCTGAACTCCATTATTCAAACTGTCAATTGAAGAATTGATGTCATTCATTTTGCTTTCAAAATTTTCACCTTCAATCCGGGAAAGACCACCTAACAATTCCAGTAATGCCTGCTTATTATATGCTTTTCCCAAAACATCCCCTGGAATAGTTCCATTATCTGCAATCTGCTTATATGTCACATTTCCTCTGTTTTCAAGCATGCCATTATCATAATACACTCTTTGAGAAGTAAATAACATTCCCTTTTTTCCGCTACCAGTTATTGTAATATCAATCAATCCCAGGACATCATCATACTGCACTGCCCCCGCATAACTTGTACATGCATTTCTAACCAGCTGTTTAGGTATATTCCCATAAGAGTATGCACTCCATCCTCCCGCTGCATTTTTGATATATTTTTTTATCAACTCTTTTTTTCTTTCTCTTTTGCTCATAATCTTTCTCCAATCTTACATATGTATATAATGCAAATTCATTTTCAAAATCATCTAAAAAAATATCATTTTTATTAGCCCAAGCAATATCAGCAATAATACAATACCAACAATTATTCCAACCACTCGTGGAACACCGATCACTATAACACCAGTTGCCACTAAGACACTTATGACAACAGCAGCAATAACGGCTAAAATAACTGATACAATAAAAAGCACTTTAAAAAATTTGAAAACAAAAGCCAATCCTTCAAGGAATCTAAACATATATGGTCTCCTCTATATTTTATTCTGTAAATAATCTACATATTGTTTTAATCATGAAATCGTTAAAATTCTAATCCAAGCAAAATGTTTAAAACATATTCAGCCTCTTCCATTCTATGTAATAGCTGCTCACACTCTACTTTCGAACGCTGTGCTATAACATCCATATCTGTACCATTCCTGCTCATTTTCAGAAGATTTATATATCTGAAATGAAAGCTCTTACAAGCCGCTACCAAAGACATTTTTTTATCCCATTTATAGTAATACTGTTCCCCTATGCGGTCTATGTCTTCTATATAATCATAAAAAGAATAAAAATCATCTGGAAGTGTAGCCTCTTCATCCCCCATGAATACTGCAACCTTCCAAAACAAATCTACATCTTTCATACATTCGCTTGCTAAAACTCCGATTCCAGAAACAAAGGTTAACTCAAAAACAAATTTGAATTCATCTGTAGAATCATTACTATCCACAAAGGAAATATATGTATTCAGGTTTTCTATTTCCTTCTCAATAAATTCTTTATATTTTTCGACTAAATCAATTTCCTCTTCTGGCAGATTATATTTTTGTAGCAATTCATTCACTTTATCTTCTAAACAAGTAATCGCATCCCATGCGTCACTACATATTGTGGACAAAACATCCGCACATTCCTGAAGTTCCTTACTAATAAGAATGATCACTCGTTCGTCATTTTCATTTTTTATATTCAGACATCTCCTATAGGCTGTCTCAGCAAAAAAATCAAATGCATCCAGTAAATTAATTTCTTCATCCCAATTCTCCGGCTGCGTTTCATCTAGAAAATCACTAATTATACTTAATGTTTCATGCACACTCTCAAAATCTTCCATTGGCATTTCCTTAAACATGTTTTCATATAATTCCCTATTTCCATTGTAAATACAAGCAATCTTTACAAGATTAAAAAATGCCTCTAAAGACATATCTACATTCTCATTATCATCATCTGTCAAAATATTATCATCCAATGAATCCCACGCAAATTTAATAAAGTCAGAATATAATTCTAGCTGCTCCTTAATCTGCAAATCAGCCTCTTTATCACTCATGTCTCTCTCCTCCGAATTTTTCATATTTAGTTAGAATTTTTTCTCGTTGTCATAATTTCTTTATTAAAAATTATAATATTTATAACAATAACAGTCAATCTCTAAAGATGTAATTTTATCTCAAAAACTTTGATAGTCTATCTCTATAAAGAATAAATAGGAGGCTTCCATATATGGCAAATACACATGAATCTTATGAGTACCCTGTTGGAGATAGATTGCGCTTTTTCCGTGAACAGAAGCAGATATCCACCAACAAACTTGCCAATCTTGCAGGGATCAGCCAAAGTTATGTTCGTGATATTGAAATGGGTAATAAAAATCCCACAATAGAAGTTCTTTTCCAATTGTGCAAAGCACTTGACATTTCATTAAGGGATTTTTTTGATGATGATAATAAGGTTCTAATCAATGATCCACTGTCAACCAGAATATATAGACTCAACTCTGTACAAAGAGAGGCATTACTCGCCTTTCTAAATACTATAGATTAAGAAATTACAACGAAAAACACAGCACTACATAGATAACTACCACTCATCTACATAGTGCTGTGTTTTAATTTTATATTTAATATCTTTCCCGACTAACGCCGTTTAAAAAACACCATCTGCATTTTGAAAAAACACCAATTAATCGCCACAAAGTCATAAAATTACAGAAAATCACATCATTTTACATACATTTATGATTTTATTGATATGTAACGCATTTGGCTTAAATCCATAGGTTTTATGCGGTCTCACCAGCTCCTACTCCCACTTATAAGGCGTGAGCTGATAAACGTAATAATTCAGCCAATTCGCATACAAAGTGTTCGCGTGGCATCTCCACTTCTTCACTGGTTTCTTTTCCGGGTCGTTGTCCGGGTAATAATTCACTGGGATCTGTGGATTCAGGCCCTTGCCGAGGTCTCTGTGGTACTCCTGGTCAAGGGTCAGCACATCGTACTCAGGATGTCCTGTGACAAATATGTTCTTGCCGCCGTCACCGATTATGAGGTACGGGCCAGCCACATCTGACTCGGCTACGATCTCAAGGTGCTCATTGTTTACAATGTCCTCCTTGGATACGCCCGTGTATCTTGAATGTGGCACATAGAATACATCGTCGAAACCGCGGACTAGCGGTGTTCTCTTGTGGAAGGTGTGATGTTCGTATATGCCAGACAGCTTCTGCGGAAGGTCGAACTTCTGCACACCGTATCTGTAGTAGAGTCCTGCCTGGGCGCCCCAGCAGATGTGCATGGTCGATGTGACATTTGTCTCGGACCAATCCATGATCTCGCGAAGTTCATCCCAGTAGTCAACATTCTCAAATTCCATCTTTTCAACAGGTGCTCCGGTTATGATGAAACCGTCCCATTTGCGGTTCTTTACGCTGTCAAAATCCTCGTAGAATCTGTCAAGGTGTCCCTTTGTCACGTTCTTGGACTCGTAGGACATGGTTCTAAGAAGCGTGATGTTCACCTGAAGTGGGGTGTTTGACAGACTTCGCATGAGCTGCAGCTCTGTGTCCTCCTTCAGCGGCATGAGGTTGAGTATCAGAATGTCAAGGGGTCTTATGTCCTGGCTGTGCGCCCTTCCTGTTCCCATGACAAATATGTTCTCGTCCTCCAATGTTTTCTTAACCGGCAGATCATCATCTATTCTTATCGGCATCTCTATTCATTCCTTTCCATTTACTGCTTATCCAAGCAAACATGCAGCAGCACACACCAAGTAATCTACCACAGTTCCCCTACTGTCCAATCAATTCTAAGAAATTCTCCTCAGATATGATAGGTACATCAAGGCTTTTCGCCTTCTTGTTCTTGGATGATGTGGAATTCACATCGTTATTTATAAGATATGAGGTCTTGGCAGATACAGAACCTGTAACCTGACCTCCTCTGCTCTCTATCAGTTCCTTGAGCTGATTTCTGTTGTCAAAATGGGTGAGCGAACCGGTTATGACGAACACCTTGCCCGCCAGATCCTGCTCCGTATCAGATGTCTCATCCACAAACGTAAGCTCAGCCATCAACCTATCTATGATAGCACAATTCTTCTCATTTTCAAAGTATCTGACTATATCCTCTGCTATAACCTGACCGATTCCGTCTATCTCAACGTATGCTGACACATCTGCCTTCTCCATGGCATCCATATCATTTGCAAAATGCTTGGCCATGAGCTTGGCTGTCGCCTCTCCGACATTTGCAATGCCGAGACCATTGACAAGACGCCACATATTTGTCTGTCTGGATGCATCCACCGCAGCCACAAGCTTGTTGTACGACTTCTCGCCAAATCCCTCAAGTTCAACTATATGTTCTCTGTGAGCCGCAAGCTTATACAGATCAGGAAGCTCCTCGAGGATCTTCTCATCTATGAACTTCTCTACGGTCGCCTCTGAGAGTCCATCTATATTCAACGCATTTCTGGACACGTAGTGTGAAAATGACTTGAGTTTCTTCGCAGGGCAGAACTGGTTTGTGCAGTACAGAGTCTCAACTCCTGACGCTGCACCGCCTTCCTCCCTCACTATCTCAGTCTCTCCTCCGCATGCAGGACATGCAGCCGGTATGACCACGTTACCGCTCATGGTTAGGTTCCTTGCAATCTGCGGAATGATCATATTCGCCTTGTACACAGCGATCTCATCACCTTCACCCAGTGCCAATGACTTAAGTATGCTGACGTTGTGTATGCTGGCACGGCTGACTGTTGTTCCCTCAAGCTCCACCGGATCAAATACA
>ERZ857827.481-NODE-481-length-56429-cov-4.179125_pt1 | contig 56429 bp, 54 predicted proteins | sample MGYA00519761_ERZ857827 | MGnify/ENA primary metagenome ERZ857827 (study PRJEB31778, sample SAMEA3449370) | human gut metagenome | biome: human gut; feature: human-associated habitat; material: faeces | place: United Kingdom | collected 2010/2012 ... | reverse complement strand
TTGCCTGTGGATAAATGTGTTTGATAGCCTGAGCCATAAGATGTGCACAGGAATGATTCAGTGTCTTAAGCTGTTCGTCTTCTTTGAAATTAACCATGTCAGTTCTCCTTCTTACTTCTTATAAAGTGAAAATACGTTGCAGACGCAGCAGACATCAATATATATTCTGCCCGGCGTCTGGTTATACATGAGCTTTCTGTAACAACTAAAAAAGCACCCCTAGATATAATCTATCTAAGGGTGCGTATGCACGTTTCCACCTTAACTTTTAACTCAATTATGCCTTTAACGCAGCTACGCGGTGACGCTTCTATCGCGCACGGCTCGGGAGTGGTCTTCATGTGATATATCATAAGCTACTCCCACCATATGTTCAGGATTAATATTGATCCACATATGCAGCTCTCTCTGGATGCATCCACCACACTACTCTTTCCATCTATGCCTTTGTCTTATCTGCCACCTAGTGTAGCACGATATATTTTTTTTCACAATAGTATTTTTTATTTTTTTGCCTTTATTTTTCAACCATTTTCAGCCAATCAAACAGCCAACAGACTTCTCTCTACCTCATCTCCATGGAAAGACTCATATCCTGGCCGTCCACCACAAGAGTTCCCATGCTGCCGCATACCACAGGCATCATCGGTGACAGGTGTCCGAGATCCACATCCATCACAACAGGCACATTGTATTTTCCTATGATTCCCAGCACAGCCTGATATTGGTCAAGACCCATCATCTCCTGTCCGAACTGCAGCGGTCTGCCGATCATAAAGCCCTTACAGTATCTGAACCATCCGCCACCATCCATCTGCCACATGGCACGTCTTATGGACATGACGTTCAGATCACAGGACTCGAGGAACCAGATAAATCCATCATCCTTATATTTCTCAAGGAATTCGCCAACATGGTCAAACTTTGTTCCTATAAGGTTCACCAGACAATCCATGCAGCCACCTATCATTCGCCCGCTCACCTGGAACTTCTCTGGATAGCCCTTTATCACCCTCGGCTCCGTGATGTTGTACGGCAGGAATGGATGCTCCTCATCCCTGAGGGATTCCTTCTCCCATCCGTCGTATCCTGCAAATGACAGTTTCTGTCCCTGAAGGGCCGCCATAGCATCCGCAACTGATCGGTGCCACGGCTCCTGTCCAAATGCCGCCGCACACGGACCATATATGGATGCCGTATCGCACAAAGTGGTGAGCAGGAACGTGAGGTTTGTATTGTCCGAATATCCCATGAACCACTTAGGGTCTGCTGCCCTCAGCCTGTCAAAATCAATATAGTTAAGTATCTCACACATGAGCTCTCCGCCGCCGCAGGATATGAGTGCATCGTTCTTCTCCGATGTATAATAGTCATTTATCTCCTGCCCGCACAGCTCTGGCTTATTGCTGATTCCTATGCCTTCTCCGACATAACAGTTTGGCCCGATCTGTATACCAAAGCCCATATTCCTGAAGTTCTCCTGTGCTCTGCCAAATGCAGTCTTATACGGCTCTGTATCACAGCCAAATGATGGCGCAACGAAACCTATCGTATCGCCCCTTTTTATAAATTTCGGAAATCTCATATATTATCTGCAGGTATCCCTGCTACCTCCTTCTACATCAGCTTCAATATCCACTCCACCACGAACACGGTCACACATGCCGCAGCAGCCACAACTATAAGGCCCTTCTGCTTTATTCCAAGTATGAGTGCAACCGCAAATCCACACACAGCGCTTATGACACTCTCCGTACTGTATAGTATGGACGGAAGTGTAAGTGCCGTGAGACATGAATACGGCACATAATAGAGGAATGAATTGACGAATCTGTTCTCTATCTTCTTGCGGAACGCCACCAGCGGTACCATTCTTATGAGGTAGGTGACGACCGCCATGGTTATTATATATATGTATATATTCATCACTGCACCTCCTCTTTCTCAGCAGCTCCCACAGGGAAGAATATAGCTCCTATCACAGAGGCTGCCACCGTGCTTATGATTATGGCAATCCCCGTCGATATAAACTTGAATATCGGAACGTAATACAGCACACATGATATAACTGCCGCCACAAGCGCAACTATGGCAACCGGTCTGGACTTCTTCGCAACCGGCATGACTATGGCGACGAACATTCCGTAGAGTGCCAGACTGAGTGCGCTGCTGATTGACTTTGGAAGAAGTCCTGATGCAATCGCACCGAACAGGGTTCCGCCTGTCCAGCCGGCTATCGGCAGCAGCTGAAGTCCTATCATATAGCCAAATGTCAATTCCTTCACATGTCCCATGGCAACCGCAAATATCTCGTCAGTATTTGCAAATGCGATCACAAGCCTCTCCTTGATGCCCACTGCCTCTCCAAGCTTCTGCGAGAGTGACAGACTCATAAGGGAATATCTCAGATTGATTATGAACTGTGTGAGTATCATCTCAACCAGCGTTCCCCCTGCAAGAATGATCTTGAGTCCGGCAAACTGTCCCGCACTGGTTACATTTGTCAGGCTTATGATGACCGCCTGAAAACTTGTGAGTCCTCCTTTCACCGCCAGCAGGCCAAAACTAAAACTTACCGCGAAATACCCCAGCGCTATCGGTATTCCATCCTTTAATCCTTTTCTAAATTCCATCTCTAATACTACTTCTTTCGTTACAAATTTGTGTTATCTCTTTCGTCTGCGTCCCCCACAGTCGTAGCACCTCACATACTTCCACACAAGCCTCTCCTTAAAGTTCAGACTCCAGTACGTGTATGCCCTTATCTTATTATAAAGCTTTCTTGCCATCTTTAACTGCTCGTCATCCGGTACGATCTGTCCGTACACAGCAGCCTGAACGCAAGCCACAAATGTCCTGAACTCATCTCCGCCTACAATCTTCACCCGTTCAGTCACAATATCCGCATATTCGCTGTCATCTGAGCCTACACCATCCGTGAGTCTGGCAAATGTGAGCATATCCCACATGGCAGCCGACATCTCATGCACGGCAGCTATACGGTCTCTTCCAACAAGCTTGCGCCTACGCCGCGTAACGAGCACACGTCTCCTCAGCATGACCGAAGCCATAAGGAGCATCGCCACCGATATGACTGCCGCTGCTATCTTAAACGTCCTGCTGTCAAACAGCTCCGACAGGCCATTTGCATCACCGGAGCCACCACCTCCGGCCTGGTTCTGTCCATTTCCACCATTATCACCTGTGCCACTGTTTCCAGAATTGTTCTCAGTTGTATCCTCACTCACTGAGGATGCATGTTTTTCCGTAGTCACATCAGCGGCATCTTCTCCATCATCATCCGTGCTCTCCTCCGAAGCTTTTGTCGTGATCTCTGTTGTTATCTCTGTTGTTATATTCTCCGTGGTGAGCTCAGTGTCTCCGCCGCTTTGATCATCATCCTTGTCCTGACCATTCTGTGATCCTGAGTTGTCCGGTTCATCCGGGATACCAAGGGTATCTGCCCTGTTGCCAAGCGGAGTGGCATCAACTATCACCCAGTCCTCAGCATCCCTCTCATATGCCTCGATCCACGCATGGCTGTACTTTTCAAGTATATATGCATGATATGTTCCATCCGCCTGCCTCGTCCACGCCGATGAAGGCACCACATAACCTGTATTGTATTTTGTCGGTATTTCCATGGTTCTAAGACCTATCGCAGCCGCAGAGGCGTAATGCACACAATACCCCTCATGGCCAGTGTATAGCGCATACAGAACCGGATCCATGTCCGATGCAAAAGGCTTTGGCGATATCGTATAAGACATATGCTGTCTTATATACTCGACCACCTTATCCACAACGGCACTATCATCTGTTCCTGCATTCTTAGTAAGTTCCTTTATCGCCTTTCCGTATCCACTGAATGTATCACTGTCGTACTTGATCAGTATCTCGCTGTCCGGGCTGTATCCTATATCCCTGTTTCTCCATGTACCATTGTCGTATACGACATAACTTCTGGCTTTCACGTATAGATTGCCATCTGGCTTCTCATTTCTCGTTATCTCGTCCACAACCTCATCAGTCGGTTTCACCTCAGAGCCGTCGACCTTATAATATGTTGAGTAACCTTTTCCAGAGTCCCCAGAAAAGAAATATTCCACATTTTCAACCATCTCCACAAGCACACCTTGAAATTTTACGCCACGTTCATACGCGGCTGAGTATACCAGCATGGCCGTTATAATGCAGGCTGCAAGGGAGATAAGCGGAACCACAACATTCCATTTTATTGATAACGGCTGACCATTTCTCATGAGTACATATCTTGCAACTATGAGTGACAGAACCGTGAGTACGATTCCAGCCGGACTCACATGTACGTCCAACATGGCGCCTGCCGCCATGAACAGAAATGCCAGCCCGACGCCTATCAATATACTGCTGCACCTAAATATCATATATGCGGCAAAAAACATGGCTACAGCCGTGACAAACAGAATAAACTCGTACATCGCACCTACACTTATGTAGTCGAGATCCACAGCTCCTGTCCTGACTCCATATGCCCTTTTTATCTCGTAAGCAATGCTATATATCATACCTCTTCCGCCGGTGTAAAGCACCTTTCTTCGGGCAAGTCCCCATACCAGAAGCGTACACACCGGAACAAGTATGTCTGTAAGTCTTTTTTCTTTTCTAAGTAGATACCAGCAGCTGTACACAGCCGCTATGACCAATCCTCCGATCACACATAACATCATAAGATTGGCCGGTTCCATATATTTATATATATCTGAGCTAAATGCTATATCCCCCACCAGATACGCAATTCCTGATGAAAGCATCCACACCGCCAGGCCCAATATAATCTTCAAATCTGCACCTCTATCTGCAACTACATCTGTAACCTCACCTAAACTGTGAGACACATATGAGTAAGATCTTCCTTCAATGTCTCAAATTTAACATGATATCTGTCATCCCCGCACTGTATATTTCCTTTCATATCAACATCTATAAAACTGGTGAAATCCTCGCCGCGATACTTCTCTCTGTACATGCCTATCACATCATACCAATCCATACTTCTCGCATCTACATAGGACATCCGAGCTGCCGCGTCATACACATCCTCTTCTTTTATTATCCTGTACCTGGTTATAGACATTTTCTCAGGATCATACCACGCTATAAAATGCGGTACCCTGATATCTATAAGTGAAAAACTTAAAGATACCATAGACTCAAGCGCTGCCGACATGGCATGCCCATAATTCTTGCAGTCCTTTCCATCGAGGTTTACACATATAATGACAGGACACGACAATGTTTTGTTCATATCTCTCACCATTATCTCGTCCTGTCTCGCTGTCAGTTTCCAATGTATTTTTCTCACACTGTCACCCGGTCTATACTCTCTGACCTGATAAACTTCGGAGGAGTCATCCCCCCGTATATCTGCATGATATACATCACTGTCAGTCACAAAGTCTCTCGTTTTTTTCGTGATATTTATAGGCATAAGGTAACACTGCGGCAACACATATACATTTGCCGAGTTCTTTATCTTCTTTTTTATATAGAACATATGAAATGCATCATACACCCTCACATCTGCCGCTGCGATCTCATATCTGCCGCTGACAGCAAGGGACATAGCCCCCTGACATACCCCATTTTCATTGTCAATCTGCCTAAAAGTGCTGTTCTGTTTCTTCTTCATACCCGCTGCCATGACCTTGAAAACTGCTGACACATAAGGGACCTGACCTGAGTTCGATCTCACGGTAAGTTCAGGATGAAATGTTCTGTTCTTCTCAACCACCGGTATGTTCATCTGCATACTTATGCCTGTCCTGAAAAACCTGGTAAACAGCCCCGCAAGGAGGCATACCATGACTGCCAGCATAAGTGCAGCCACGTAGAAATAAGCCTCTTCCCGATTGATGATTCCTATATATATGCAGACCAGGATCAGTAAAATATATATTATTCCTCTTTTCATAATCTACCCACTATCTCCGCATCCTGCAACGGACTATCTTTTTGGACTGTTTCTTCGTCTCACAGTTGGCTTATACACATGCTCCATGATGTCCTTGAGCACAGCCTCCGGGGTAATATGGTTTACCCTCGCCTTGGCATTCAGAATTATCCTGTGTCGCACAACATCCTTCCATACCATCTGAACATCCTCAGGTATGACAAAATCTCTTCCGCTTATATATGCCCAGCTCTTCGCCATCTTCGTGAGGGCGATTGTTCCTCTTGGACTGACTCCCAGTTCAAGGCTAGGGTTGTCCCTGGTCTCCGTTACTAGCTGGCCTATATATGTGTACACCTCATCGCTGACCTTCACCTGTGTGACTTCCTCTCTGATCATGCGGAGCTCTGCCGCACCGATCACCGGATGGATCTCCTCAAATCCATTGGCTGATGTCCTTCCCTTGACTATATCCAGTTCATTCTCTATGGATGGATAACCAAGCTTTAAGCACACCATGAATCTGTCCAACTGGGAATCCGGAAGGAGCTGAGTTCCGGCGCTTCCTATCGGATTTTCCGTTGCTATAACTATGAACGGTTCAGGAACAGGATACGTGACACCGTCCACTGTCACATGCCCTTCCTCCATAACTTCCAGAAGTGCCGACTGTGTCTTAGGTGATGTTCTGTTGATCTCATCTGCGAGGAAGAGATTGCACATCACAGCACCCGGTCTATACACAAATTTGTTCGTTGCCCTGTCGTACATCGTAAATCCTGTTATGTCCCCCGGTAATACGTCCGGTGTAAACTGCATTCTCTTGTTCTCAAGCCCCATTGCATTTGCAAATGCCAGAGCCATGGTCGTCTTTCCAACTCCCGGAACATCATCCATGAGTATATTTCCACCAGCGATTATAGATGCCATTATCTTGGCAACACATATGTCCTTTCCAACAACGACCTTCTTTACTTCCTCTATAACGTCAAGCACCTTACCATTGTAATTCATACCTATCTCCATTTATCTTAACTTATCTCTATTTACCGAAATACTATATCTGTCTGTTTCACATTCAGACCTAATATATACATATATCGGGAGGACACAGCACGCTTCCTCCCGATATTTCATATTCAATTCATAAGCTGCGATTTTACTGTCTCTATGTTTCCCATTATGACTCTGTATGTATCATTGTCACCATAGATCCCGTATATCTCCTCCGCCGCCAGCTCGTAGTATTTGAGCGCCTGTACAAGATCTCCCTGTCTGTAAAAAGTCTCCGCCATAGCTGACAACGCCGCGCTGTAGTGATATCCGCGCTCCCCCATAAGCTGATATCGCCTGACTGCCTCAGCAAGTCTGTCCTTCGCCTCATCCAGCCTGCCCGCCCTGAGAAGACTCTCACCGAGGCTCACATAGATTGTCGCTATCTCATTTCCCGCCTTATCATGTCTCTCTATGATGACAAGTGCCTGTTCAAATGAATCAACAGCCTTGTCAAAATCCCCCAGATCCTGATAGAGCATGGCAACATTGTTGTAATATGTTGCCATCAGTATATCATAAGGACTCACCTGTCCCTGGTATATATCTCTGACCTGCCTGAAATAGGCCAGTGCCTCCAGAAGATTTCCAGCGGCTCTGTTGGTATTTGCCACATTCATCAGCGTTGTTCCGTATGGCACAGTATCGTCTATCTCCATCTTCTCCGCCAGCCTTATCACCTGTCTACAGAAATAGAGTGCTTTGTCATACTCCCCTGTAGACCGGTGAAAGCTGATAAGTTCATTGTATATGGCCTGCATGGTTTCACGATCTCCGTCATACTCAGCCTCGCTCAGTGCCTGCGTCAGATAACGCTCAACCTCAGATATTCTGTTTTCTGCAAACAGCTTGTCCAGTCTGCCAAATATTTCATTGATGTTCATCCGGTCTTCCTCCGCTAAATAACGACCTCATTTGTCCATCATAACACAACGAGATTTGCCTTGTCTATATTGCCTGCTTCAAAGTTAACCGCATTGTCGAGGGTTGTCCTGCTTATCGCCTCCAACGCCTCCTCCGTCAGAAAGCCCTGGTGTGAAGTCACTATTACATTTGGGAAAGAGAGAAGCCTTGCTGTTATGGATGTCTCCAGGATATCATCTTCCCGGTTCTCAAATACATTTCCTGTCTCTTCCTCGTACACATCAAGTCCCACGCCGAAAAATTTTCTACTTCTTATGCCTGCTATCAAATCCTCAGTTTTGATCAACGCCCCTCTAGATGTGTTCACCAATATCACCTTATCCTTCATCTGAGCTATGGTGTCTGCATTCACCAGATGATATGTGTCATCTGTGAGTGGACAGTGCAAGGATATGAGATCGGATACTCTAAAAAGTTCCTGAAGCTCCACATACGTCACAAAGTCCAGCTCCGGGTTTTTATACATATCATAAGCTATGACTTTCATCCCAAATCCATGACATATCCTCGCCATGGCTGCTCCTATCTTGCCAGTTCCAACTATTCCCGCTATCTTACCGTGAAAATTCATCCCCGTAAGTCCAACAAGACTGAAATTGTTCTCGCGAACCTTTATATAGCTCTTGTGCAGCTTTCTGTTCACTGCCATTGCCAGCGCCATGGCATGCTCAGCAACTGCCTCAGGTGAATAACCGGGAACTCTGAGCACCGTCATGCCACATTTTTCTGTGGCGTCAAGATCTACATTGTTGAATCCTGCACATCTCATGAGTATGAGTTTTACGCCGACCTCGCTCAGCGCATTTACAACAGCTGCGCTCACATCCGAGCTCACAAATGCGCATATAGCCTCATATCCTCTTGCCAGTCTTGCTGTTCTCACCGAGAGATCTGCCTCCACATAATCTATGCAAAGCTGTGGGTATCCACCTTTTATGGCATCAAATGAATCTCTGTCATACTTTTTTGTATCGTAAAATAAAATATTCATAAGCTTTTGTCTCCTCATTATAATTATCGTGATTTTCATTTGTAGTATACCACTTTTACTTCCTGTTTATCAGAAAATCTATTTTACCAAAAACCTCATTAAAAAGGGACGTACAGAATCATCTGATCCCGCACGTCCCGATCTGTGTCCATTTTCTTTGAAAGTACGTTACACTGAACCGTGATGACCGCCTCCCGACAATATTGCCGTGAGTCCCTGTGTCGGCACACCCACATTGTCGTCATAGAACACATTCGGCAGGGTAAGTGTCGCCTCGTAGATCTTTCCCTTTCTACATGTCACAAACGATCCGTTCATCTCCTCTGCCATCTTCTGGCATGTCAATGTTCCAATGTGTGTACTCTCTGCCCTGGCACTCTCAGCACTTATATAATTTCTAAAAAATATCCTTACTCTGCGGACATCAACATATACTCTAACATCTATCGGCTTAGTTTTGTCTGAATATTTCCGTATATTGGTAAATACATTGTCGGTTATCCTCTTCATCCCCTGTACATCCACCGATATCTCCGCTTCCCTATCTGATATGTCGACATTGAACTGGTATCCATTCTCTCCGAGAAGTACCATGTACTCTCCAAGCATCTGATTGAGGAACGGTCCCGCCTGGAATGTCTCCATATTAAGCTCATCACTGCTCTTGGAATATACATAGAAATATCTGAACATTTTATCGGACATCATCCTGAGCTGTTCTGCCTTCTCCGAACTTATCCTGATGTACTCATCAAGTTCCTCCTGGGAGGAGTATTCCTTATTCTTCATAAGCTCAAGATATCCCGCCATGACCGTGAGCGGGGTTCTGATGTCATGCGCCATGGCCGTTACCAAATCACTGTTTGCCTGCCATGCCTCTTTCTCTCTGCTCAGCTGTTCTATGATGGTTGCCCTCATAGTGTCTATATTCTCCGCAAGCAGACATATCTCATCCTGTCCCTTTATCGTAATAGGTCCATTGATGTCCACATTCTTTATATCCATGACCTGATTGGTAAGTTTCCTGAGTCTTCTTATCTCTCTTCCAAAATAATATATTATTATCCCTATAAACAGCATACTGCATAGCACAAATATCGCTACCCTACCGACTTCTTTCAACGTGTCATCCGAATAATCTACTATGCACACATCGAATACTCCATCCCTGAACAGAACTGGGTAGAAATCATAATTCGCTTCCTGCCCCCCGGTATCCTCCGCATATTCCGATGTCGCCGGCTTCTCCATTACTGCAGTACCGCCGCTCGTTCCATTTGTCGCATTGCTCTGTTTCTTTGTAACACCGCTATTTTTGTTTGTTGTTGTGCTGTTGCCATTGTTCTGTCTTCTGATCTTCCTTATGGTACCTTGATTGTCCTGGATCAGGATTACCATCTCTCCCGTAGCAGAATTGGTAATCACGTACTTGTATGCACCACGCTTTTCTATCATCCACTGGGAATCAAACACTATATCATCATTGTTGTATATCAGTATATATACATTTTTATGCTTTCCCTGCCACGCCCTGAGCGCCCTGGAATCAGATGCCTTCATAGAATGACTGTTCACATAAGCGGCAAAGCTCTGGATCTGCTGCATAGAACGCTGCTGTACATTTGTATCACTCATGTAGACATTTGCCACATACGTGTCCAGTGCAAGCATCCCTGCAAAGAATGATATCACCGCCGTCAGAAGTCCCAGCACAACAACTATGAACATCTTGACCTTGAGCGTACGTCTGAATGTCTTATTCATATCAGTCTACCTGATATCCCTTTCCATATATGGTCCTTATGATCTCAGGCTGTGCGGAATTATCCTCTATCTTCTGTCTAAGTCTCAATATGTGCACCATGACCGTGTTGGATGATGATGGAAGATACTTCTCCTGCCATATATTCTCGTACAGTGCCTCCAGTGACCATGGCTTCCCCCTGTGCTCAACAAGGAAGAACAGGAGCGCATACTCCTTGTCGGTGAGTTTTACGATCTCACCATTCTTAGTCACTATACGCTTAAATGAATCTATGCTTATGTTGCCCACTGTTATGTTCTTAGCGTCGACCTCTGACTTGCCGCGATACACTCTGTATCTCCTTATAAGGGCATTTACCTTTCTGTTGAAATCATTCTGGGTAAATGGCTTTGGCAGGAAATCATCTCCGCCCACAACATACGCCTCATTTTGATCCGGTTCCTTTGTCTTTGCTGTGAGGAACAATACCGGCACGGAAGAGAACTCCCTTATCTGCTCACACGCCTCAGTTCCAGACAGCTTTGGCATCATGATGTCCATGACTATGAGATCTATATCACTGTTGGCTCTGACTGTCTCCACCGCCTCAACTCCGTCTGCCGCCTCAACGACTTCATATCCGAGTCTCTTCAGATATATGTTGAGCAAAGTCCTTATATCCTGCTCATCATCCACCACGAGAACCTTTATGGATTCGTTCTCATTCATATTTTCTACTGTATTTTCCATATTCATGCTCCTTCGTCAAATATACACATTCATATCTATACCGGCGCAGTAAGCACTGCACCAAAACTGTGTACATTATAACAAATAATTGTCTGTTGATTACATCTATTTAATCTTGTTAAGGAATTTTAAGCAAAACAAAGCCCTCTTACCTGTTGTGATAAGAGGACCTCGCCTTTTCTTTATAAAATGATTGGAAGAGCTATAGTTAGGTGTGTCTAACTATCTACGAGTATATCCAAATTTTACCTGTGTGTCAATACATTCAGGGATGTGTATAGTGATAACATTTATCATTTCGCCCTAACTCACTCTCCGCGCTGCAATTTTACGTTTAACATATCTGACTGCTCCCATTATCATATCCCTGTATACTCCCGGATTGAATATGAGCAGCAGTGGGAAAAGTTCAAGTCTTCCCGCAAGCATGTCAAACATCAATACATATTTGCTAAATCCCGTCAACATCCCAAAGTTCTGTGTTGGTCCAACCTGTGAAAGACCCGGGCCTATGTTGTTGAGACAGGCTGCCACAGCTGTAAAGTTCGTCACCAGATCTCTTCCCTCAAATGACACCAGAAAAACAGATATAGTAAATATACCCATAAGTGTTATAAAGTACACGTTTACAGCCCTCACGACCTCGTGCTCCACCGGTTTTCCATCCATCTTGATCTTCTTGATATTCTTAGGATGAAAATACGAACCAAGTTCCTTTACCACCGTCTTGAACATGATTATCAGTCGGGACACCTTCATACCACCGCCCGTGCTTCCCGCGCAGGCACCGATAAACATCAGTATCACGAGCACAGTCTTACATGTCTGCGTCCACTGATCAAAGTCTGCTGATGCATATCCCGTTGTGGTTATGATAGATGCAACCTGAAACGATGCATGCCTCAGCGCATCCCAGGCATTTGACATGGTCTGCATAAGGTTGACAAATATTATTCCGATAGCTCCAAGGATTATCAGGAAGTATGTTCTTACCTCCTCCATGGACAGAGCCTTTCTAACATTTCTATATAGTATATAATAATAGAAGTTAAAATTCACGCCAAACAGCATCATGAATATTGTTACTACCCACTGTATGTAAGGCGAGAAACTTGTAAAACTGTCGTTCTTGATACCAAAGCCACCAGTTCCAGCCGTTCCAAAAGCTGTACAGAATGCATCAAACAGGCTCATTCGTCCAAACAGTAAAAGAACCACCTCTAGAAGCGTCATGGCAAAATATATTGCGTAGAGTATGCGTGCAGTGTGCTTAAGTCTTGGCACGAGCTTACCCACCGATGGGCCAGGGCTCTCCGCTTTCATAAGATTCATATTTGATCCTGATGCGCTGTTCATAGGAATGATTGCCAACAGGAATACCAGGACTCCCATTCCACCTATCCAATGCGTAAAGCATCTCCAGAACATCATTCCGTGGGACATCGCCTCAACATCGCTCAGGATACTTGCTCCTGTGGTTGTAAGTCCAGACACCGTCTCAAAAAGTGCATTTGTAAATGATGGGATCTCCCCAGATATTACAAATGGCATACAGCCAAATATACTGAGCAGTACCCAGCTAAATGCCGTAGCTATGCACCCCTCTTTCAGATATATAGTCTGATTCGATGGTTTTCTTATAGTCATAAGTGTACCCACTATCACACAGGCAAGGATGACCACAAGAAAGGCAAACCCTTCATGCTCCTGATATATAAGAGACGTGATACATGGTATGATCATCAATATTCCCTCGAGTCTCACGACCTGCCCGAGTATGTATATGATCATGGAATTATTCATAGCGCGCCTCCTAAGCCAGTATATCTCTTATATCTGTAAATCCCGTCTCCGTTGTAACTATCATGGCTGTATCTCCAATCTGTATGGAATCTTGTCCTGTAGGAAGAAGTATTGAACCATTTCTATTTATAAATGCGATAAGCAGATTCTTCTTGAGTTTTAGATCCTTGAGTGGAATATCCGTCACCTCAGACTTCACGTCGACCCTGAATTCTATCGCCTCTGCCCGCGAATCAAACATGTGATAAAGAGTCTCTATATTGTTGCTGTTAGAGTTCTGCTTTGCCCTGACGTATGCAACTATCGACTCTGCTGTGATACTGCACGGATAAACAACACTGCCAAGATCCAGACTGTTTATAACCTCGCGGAAATTGCTTCTGTTTATCTTGGTTATCGTCTTTGCATTTGAATGCTTTCTCGCGTGCAGAGTGAGAAGTATATTCTCCTCATCTATTCCTGTCAGCGATACAAATGATTCGGTCTCGGCAAGTCCCTCCTCATTCAATATCTCCTGATCCGTTCCATCACCGTTTATGATGATAGCTTTTGGTAAAAGCACAGAGAGCTCCTCGCATCGTTTCTTGCTCTCCTCAATGATCTTGACAGATATTCCCATGTTGACAAGCTGTCCCGCCAGATAGTAAGCGACATTGCCGCCTCCTATTATCATGGTATCCTTGACTCTGGCAGTCTTAAAACCTATATGCTCCATGAATTTTCTGGACATAGGTCTTGTTCCGACACATGACATTATGTCCCCTGCCTTGAGCACAAAATCTCCAGAAGGTATGTAAAACTCTCCTGCTCTCTCAACCGCCGCTATAAGTATATTGATAGGTTTCTGTTTATTCGCAAGATCCTTACCCAGATCAGCTATGCTCTTGTTGTCAAGGACATTCTTCTCCGGTATCTTGATCCTTGTCATCTCCGCCTGACCATGTGCAAATGAATTGATTTCAAGTGCTGTCGGCAAATAGAGGACTCTAGACACCTCTATCGCGGTCTCAAGCTCAGGGTTGATGATCATAGTGAGTCCAAGCTTTTCCCTAAGATAACTTGCCTCCTTGCTGTAGTCCGGATCTCGAAGCCTTGCTATGGTTGCACAGTCTCCAACCTGCTTTGCTATAGTGCAACACAGGATGTTGAGTTCATCCGATGACGTCACCGCAGCAATAAGATCCGCATTCTGTATTCCGGCTTCCAGCTGTACGCTGTGATTAGCCCCATTTCCGACAACTCCCATCACATCATACTGATTGGAATATGTCGCTACCTTCTGCGGATCCTTATCTATGATCGTTATGTCATGACCTTCATTCGCCAGCTGTTTAAGGATCGCAACGCCAACCTTGCCACAGCCAACTATTATTATTTTCAGTCCCGTCTTCTTGCTTGATTTACTACCAAACACAGGTCTATCCTCCTTGAATATCTTCATATAACTAAGCAAAGTATAACATGAAGATTTTAAAAATCAACCATCGCAGCTTTTCTTTGCCGAAACCTTACACGAACATCCTTATTATGCAGCAGACCAGAACAAATATCACAAATGCAATGCCCACTATCATATTCGTTTTCTTGCTGAAACCACGCGTAGGCTTCTTATATATACCATCGTCATTTTTATCTTTTTTGCTCTTTCCCATCTGTTCCTCCTCTCTGCCTCGCAAGACTCATCAGTCTCTTTATAAGCAGATTTACATTTGTGTGGCGTTTCAGCGAATTCTCCCCGCTCCTTATGAAATCCCAGGACTCATCATAGGACATATCCGTAGTCTCCGTCTCATTCTCAAAGAAAAACTTCTCCAAAGATCCGGACTCCTCATGAGCTATAGAAAATTCAAGAGCCTTTCTGATCTTGTCATGCTCATTGAAATTGGCATCTCCATGCAGAAAATGATCCAGATTACAGGAAAAATAATACGCCGAATATTTTACCTTCTTACTTCCGATCTTGATGGATGTAAGCGATGTGAGCACATCCAGATTGTCACTCTTTCTGTGATTTCTCTCCACGACATGAGCCGGAATACCCGTCACAATGTAATCCGGATAGTATACCGGATCATCTGTCTCATTGCCGCTGGCCGCCACCAGCGCATCATCTATATATACACCGTCCGTATCTACAAAATGAACTATCTCCAGAATATCCTTTGGATATAATCCAGTTTGTTTCAAGAATGGACTGACCATTATCTCATCTATGAACCTCTCTATATTGTCCGGATATATACCATTCTTTGACGTTATATCTCCGCCGGCATGTCCATCGTCATTCATGACCATGGCAAATTCAAGCAATATATCAGGATCTATGTCCTCAAGCAACTGTCCAAACGGAATCTCAAATGCATTTTTGTCGGACATTCCCTCGACCAGAAACAGCACGATCTTCTTCTTAGGTCGTTTCCCCATTATCAATCCCCGCCTTTCTGAACGCTGATACGACCTTGTATTTCTTGGTATTCCTATACAGCTCTTCGTCCTGTTCCCCCACAAGTATCTCTCTGAAATAGGTACTTCTCAGATTATTTGTGTTGCCAATCCCCTTCATTCTGATATACCTGTTCTCCGGATTGGTAGTCGTAAAGCATATAAAGTCCTTATCTATGACCTCCAACGGTCTCAGGTTATGCGATGTGAAAATAAACTGTCCCTTTCCTGATTCCTGGAATGTCTGCAGCACCTCCCCCAGCAGATACTCAAACACTCCTGCATCCAGCTCATCTATGGCGATCGTACACGACTGCTCATTGTACGCATCTATGATAAGGCTGAGCACTGACACGATCTTTCTGATTCCATCAGACTCATATCGAAACGGCATCAAAAGTCTTCCATCCGGCGCAGCATCGGCATTGTGCTCATTGCTCATATCTGATTCATTGCGGCTCGACACGATCTCCACAACATGCCCCATGCTGCCATCCTTCATCATAGTTGGAGAAAGCTCATGCATATTTACATTCAATCCCGGTACAATCTGACTGAGCACTATATTAATATTGTCAAACTGCGACTTGAGTTCTGAAAACACAAAATCCGGCATTATATTTGGCATGTCAGTCTTGAGCAGGTACCTGCCGCTCTGGGTATAAAGAGGAAGTCCATAGTTGAGCCTTATATATCCTGTAGACTTCGTATCCACCACATGAAGATAGAGCTGGCTGTAATACGCAAGCTCCAGCACGACCTGATAAAACTCCGAGTACAGCCCACAGTCATCAAATACCTTTGCAGCACCAAGGGAGAACACAAATGATGTTGATTTCTCCTCCGAAAGTCTTCTCACTATGTTCAGCTCATCCAGAGACTTCTTGTCACCCGCCACGAAAAACTTCTGCTTCGACACAGGGCCAAATGGTCTCTCATCCCCGGATGTATCTATGATCGGCTGCATTATGATCTTTCTGCCGTCAAAATCCCCTGACATGCTGAGTTTCTCGTCGCTTATCTTAACCCTGTACTTTGAGTGCTGCGAACTGCCGGCATCGTCTGCACCGTACTGTCCAAAGCCGCCAGGCTGTTCGGTTTCAACTGCCGAGAGTGCAAACTCATACACTGCCTTTCTTATATGCCCATCCGGGTACTGAAGATCAAATGTGAACTCAAGTCTGGACTTATCCTGTCCTTTTGCCACACATTCAGCGTATACTCCGGGTACTTCAACACCCATCATCAGCAATTTTAAAATAGCTAACGCCTCTATAAAACTCGTTTTTCCTGATCCATTCTGTCCATACAGCCCCAATATATCTGCTTCCGTTCCATACGGAACATATTTCTTTCCGCATGCAAATACTATCTCGCCATGCTCAACGCTCTTGAAATTATCAAGGACGGCCTTCTGTATCCTTATTGTAGGCAATCTGTCCCAATGGTCTTCTCTAAATTGTCTGATTCTCATTCACGGTCTCCTCAGATGTTATTGATTTAATACTGTAATTATATGTTTATCCACTTCATTCGTCAACAGACATCATTTTTTGAATTTTTTATTTTATTTTTCTTATCTCTTCTGGTTTTACCATTTCTATATCTTAGTGGAGACTCTCCCATAGCAGAAGAAAATCTCCTGATGAAATAGCTTACATTTTGATATCCCGACTTCATGGCAATCTCGGTCACCGACAGATCTGTGGACTCAAGCAGATGTCTAGCATACCTCAGTCTCACATAGTTCACATACTGGGTAAGTGTCATGTGAAATCTCTGGCAAAATAACCTTGACATGTATTTTTCTGACAAATGAAAATGTTCAGATAGCTCAGCAAGCCCTATGTTATCATGATAATTATCCTGTATATACAAAAGTATCTCCTTTTCCAGTTCACCTGATGCATTCCTTGTCAGTTCTTCAAGCTGATCATATTCCACAAGCAGATCCATCATCTGTAAAAGCCGGATCCTTACCTGTATCTGTCTGTGTGTGCCATTTTTACCATTCTCTTCCGCCAGTTCATCAAGGATAGGTATGAGTTGCCCAAGCAGATTCCGATCCGCCACCTCTGGTCTGAATCCCCGGGTGTGATTCCTGAGTGGAAAAAACACTTCATCCTCCAGGGCATCCTTGGTCTGAAATGATATAAATTCCAGAGGAAATATAAATGTAAAATAGTCCACAGGAGTGTCCGGAGCACTCATCATGTGCAGCACTCCTGGACTTACAATAAACGCTGAGCCGTCTTCCCCTGTAAACTTCTGTCCATCAATCTCCACCGTAAGCGGACCTTCCCTCACATATATTATCTCCATCTCATCATGCCAATGGACCGGGATCTGAAATGCATGAGGAAAATATCGCATATGATACTCACAAAATGGATATTCTCTTGTTCCGTGCGGATGATTTTCCTTTAATTCTGCGTACATTGTTATCCCCTGATATTGATTTGTTATATATTGCGTTGCTTTTTATATCATGCAACTTCGTCATATTAACTCATATGTGGAATATGTGCAACTTTTAATTGAAATAGTACAAGATTCGAGTGGCACCAATGCGATATTATACAATTTAGTTATAACTCATGATTTTATACCCATCACCAAAGGAGTACTGATTATATGAAGAAATTATCCGCACTTTTTATACCTATATGTTTTGAAACACTATTCTATATGCTGTCTGGCATGGTGGACACACTTATGCTCTCATCAGTGGGCGACTATGCCGTGGGTGCTGTCGGAACCGCCAACAGCTACATAGGCATGTTTATCATCATGTTCTCCATCATATCATCAGGAATGATGACTGTCATGACACAGAACATAGGTGCAGGCAGGCCTGGCATCGCCTATCAGGCTCGTCAGCTTGGCCTTATATTTAATTCAGTCATAGGTGTGGGAATGTCCGTATTCCTGTTTGTCTTCTCCGGCAGCATTCTTGACCTGATAGGAATAGCCGGAAATCTCAGGGAACCTGCCATGAGCTATCTTGAGATCGTAGGCGGAGGCTGCTTTCTGAACGCACTGATCCCAATATTTGCAAGCTACCTCAGAGCATTTGGACATACTAAGCAGCCTCTCATCGCTACCATAATCGGCAACCTTGTAAACTTCGCCTTAAATGCAGTTTTTCTCTTTGCGCTGCATAAAGGAGTGCAGGGTGTCGCTACAGCGACAGTCATATCCAAGGTTATCAACCTTGCAATTGTTATCTTTTTCTCCTGCACCCTTATAAAAGCAGGGAAAAATCCCGAAAGGCTTTCTAACAGAACTGTCCTTTCACAGATCATCAGAGTCGGACTGCCATCTGCATTCGAATCCGTTCTGTACAATGTCGCCATGATGCTGGTGGTCAAGTTCCTAAACCAGATGGATACTGACGGAATAAATGTCACGGCACGATCCTACGCAGCCCAGATAAGCAACTTCTCCTACTGCGTCGGCTCAGCGCTCGCCCAGGCAAATGCCATCATGACCGGATGGCATATCGGTTCCGGCGATATAGATGCATGTAAAAGAGATACCAAAAAGGCCGCCATCATCGGTGTGATCGTGGCGACCTGTCTTGAAACTTTATTTGCTGTCACAGCCCCATGGACCATGAGACTGTTCACCGACAACCCGGACATGGTTCATATTGTCACAAGGCTTCTTGCAATTGACATCATCCTCGAGGTCGGCAGAGTTACAAACCTTGTCTACGGCCAGGCTCTGAAGACCAGCGGAGATGCGGTATTCCCGGCTGTCATAGCAGCGGTCTTTATGTACGTGTGTGCTGTCGGCGGTACATGGATGTTCGGCCTGCACCTTGGGCTTCTTGCAATCGGCGCCTACATAGGCCTTGCCTGTGACGAATGTGTGCGCGCAGTGGGTATGGTCCTGCGCTGGCGAAGTGGAAAGTGGACAGAGAAGAAACTGGTGTAATAATACACTAATACCAAACGTATTCCAGAATGTATCACCCCCATACTCCAGGCTTTTATCACAGGATTCCACCTATCATATACACCACAAATGCCGCAAGCCACGCCACAACACACTGCCAGATCACTACCATGACAGCCCAGCGATGTCCCATCTCTCTCTTGATAGATGCAATGGCTGCTATACAAGGCGAGTAAAGCAGGCTGAATACGAGCAGCGATGCGGCAGCTCTGGTTGTAATGGCTGCGGTCACTGATCCGTTAAACAGAATCTCGAGTGTGGATACCACGCTCTCCTTCGCCATGATACCGCTTATGAGCGACGTACATATTCTCCAGTCGCCAAGTCCAAGCGGCTTAAATATCGGTACCAAAAGTCCGGCTATCGCAGCAAGTATGCTGTCCTGCGAGTCTTTCACCATATTGAGGTGCATATCAAAGCTCTGAAGGAACCAGATACATATAGTTGCAAGGAATATAACTGTGAACGCCTTCTGAAGAAAGTCCTTCGCCTTCTCCCACAGGAGCTGGCCTACGTTCTTCGCACCCGGAAGTCTGTAATTTGGAAGCTCCATGACAAAAGGAACCGCATTGCCCTTAAACAATGTGCTCCGGTAAATCATAGCTACGATTATTCCTATCGCAATTCCGAGGAAATAAAGCCCTGCCATAATAAGACCGCCCTTTCCAGGGAAGAATGCGCTTACAAAGAACGCATATATAGGAAGCTTAGCCGAACAGCTCATGTATGGAGTGAGCAGAATAGTCATCTTTCGGTCTCTCTCACTCGGGAGTGTCCTGGTTGCCATAACGGCCGGAACCGTACAGCCAAAGCCTATCAGCATCGGAACTATGCTCTTTCCGGAAAGTCCAATCTTCCTTAGCAGCTTATCCATGACAAACGCGACTCTTGCAATGTATCCACTGTCCTCCATAAGTGACAGGAAGAAGAACAGGGTAACAATTATTGGGAGGAAGCTGAGCACACTTCCCACTCCTGCAAATATTCCATCCATAACCAGGCTCTTGACCACCACATTTACATTTGCTGCGGTGAGAAGCTTTCCGACCTGAACCGTGAGTGCATCTATCCCCATCTCCAGAAGTTTCTGAAGTCCTGCTCCAATCACGTTAAATGTCAGATAGAACACCGCCAGCATGATACCTATAAAACATGGGATTGCAGTATACTTACCCGTAAGAATGCGATCTATCTTCTCGCTTCTGATCCTCTCCTTGCTCTCCTTTGGCTTAACTACGCAGTTTTCACATACCTTTTCTATGAAATTAAATCTCATATCAGCTATGGCTGCACTTCTGTCAAGTCCTCGCTCTTTTTCCATCTGGATTATAAGATGTTCTATCGTCTCTTTCTCGTTCTCATCAAGTCCAAGCCTTTCAAGTATGAGATGATCTCCCTCTATGATCTTGGTCGCAGCGAATCTAAGTGGCAGATCTGCTGCCTTTACATGATCCTCTATGAGATGCGCCACCGCATGTATACACCTGTGAACAGCTCCGCCAAACTCATTCTCATCACAGAAGTCCTGTCTTCCAGGCTTTTCCTGATACTTGGCTATATGTATAGCGTGTCTTACAAGCTCATCCACGCCCTCGTTCTTTGCCGCAGATATGGGTACAACCGGGGTTCCAAGCATTGCCTCCATCCCATTTACATCTATGGATCCTGAATTGCCTGTGACCTCATCCATCATGTTGAGCGCAACGACAACAGGTATATCCATCTCGAGAAGCTGCATTGTGAGATACATATTTCGCTCTATATTAGTAGCATCAACTATATTAATGATAGCCTTTGGGTGATCGTCAAGCACGAAGTTTCTGGACACGATCTCCTCGCTGCTATAAGGAGACATTGAATATATTCCGGGAAGATCTGTCACGGAAGTATTCTCCCTGCCCCTTATCGGACCATCCTTTCTGTCGACAGTTACTCCGGGGAAATTGCCTATATGCTGATTTGATCCGGTGAGCTGATTGAACAGTGTCGTCTTTCCACAGTTCTGGTTTCCAACCAAGGCAAATGTAAGTCTTGTTCCTTCCGGAAGCGGATCGCCATCCCCTTTGACGTGATATTTTCCTTCCTCGCCAAGTCCCGGATGTTCCTTCTCCTCTATTGTCTCAACCCTGGTGTGAGCTCTGGATCTTGTCTCTATCTGCTCTGCATCTATCTGCTCTGCATCTGCCAGTCTGAGTGTAAGTTCATATCCGTGGATCTGAAACTCCATAGGATCGCCCATTGGGGCAAGCTTCACAAGGGTGAGCTCCGCACCGGGGATAACACCCATGTCAAGGAAATGCTGTCTTAGCTCTCCTTCACCGCCAACGGTCTTTATTCTGGCGCTCTGTCCCACCTTCAAATCTCTCAGTGTCATAATTGATTATCCTTCTTTCATCATTCGTCCAGATTCATCCCCGCAGTCTTTCAATGCCACAAAATCGTCTGTCGAATGCCGTCTATTTGTGTTTATTGATATTTTTTCTCAATTATAACACGATGAGTTCTATGCGCAATATATAGATCCTGATTATCGTCTATATTTTTACGAATTTTTCATTTGCATCTCTGTCTATAGAAGTCAGTTCCTTAAGTTCCCTCACCGTAAACACACCGCAAACAATCGCAGTTATTCCATCCGCTATTGGTCCCGCATACATGACACCATCAATTCCCATGAACATAGGGAATATGATGATGAGCGGCAGCAGAAAGAGTATCTGCCTTGTGAGTGACATGAATACACCAAGTTTTGCCTTGCCTATGGAGTTAAAGAAATTGGATGTCACCGGTTGGATTCCATTTACGATGGTCAGGAACATGTATATCCTGAAATATCTCTCGGAAAACTGGAAATACAGTTCGCTTCCCTCTCCAAATGCGCTGATGATCTGTCTTGGAAACAACTGGAATGCCACAAATGCCACAACCGACAGAGCTGATGCTGCTGCAAGTGCCAGAAGATAAGTCTTTCTCACCCTCCTGTATTTTCCTGCGCCATAGTTGAAGCCTATGATCGGCTGGGTTCCCTGGGATATTCCTATGACTATAGCCATAAATATCATGTTGACCTTGCTTATTATTCCTGAACACGCAATAGGTATGTCTCCCCCATACACCGACTGTGCTCCGTATCTTGACAGAGTATTGTTCATGACCACCTGGACTATCGCCATGGCTATCTGATTGAAGCACGCCGACGCACCGAATCTGAATATATTGCCGCAGGTCTCTCCCCGCATAACAAAACTTTCTCTGGTGAGCTTTATTGTCTTGAAGTGGAACATATATCTGAGACTTATGGCAAATGATATGATCTGTCCTGTGATGGTGGCCAGAGCCGCACCGCGCATACCCATATCAAATCCAAATATCAGTATTGGATCGAGTATGGTATTGATGATGGCTCCTGTCAGCATGGATATCATAGAATATCTCGGACTTCCATCCGCCATGATGAGCTTGCTCATTCCGGTATTCGCTATCAGGAACGGAAAACCTATCGCCGTGATCCTTGTATACTCCTGCGCAAATGGCAGGACTTTGTCCGTTGCGCCAAATGCCTTAAGCATCGGTGTCAGAAAAATGCTTGTCACCAGAAAGAGTGCCACACCGAATATCGCCATGAGACAGATTCCATTTCCCGCCGCCTCCGCAGACCTCTTCTCATCACCCGCACCGAGTTTCAGTGAAAAGCTGGTCGCACTTCCTATTCCAAGAAGAAGCGATATGGCGGTACACGCCGTGGACAGAGGAAATGCTATATTTGTCGCAGCATTTCCCAGCATTCCTACTCCGTGTCCTATAAATATCTGGTCGACTATATTGTAAAGCGCGGTCACCAGCATGGATATTATACATGGTATGGCAAATCTTGTGAGCAGATGCGCCTCATTCTCATATCCAATGGGATTGTTCTGATTTTCGTTTGTCTTTGTATTATCGGTTGCCATATTTTTGTATTGCCTTCCTGTCTGTGTCGTATTTCTGTCTGTGTAATATTCCTGTCTGTGTAATATTTCTGTCTGTATTATCTTATATATACTGTATACAATTACCGTTCTGCCTATAATAATTCTACATCATTTTTATATTCGCATTTTCCACTCCATATTTTTTTAGGTCTACACGGCCATTCTCGACCTCTATGCCGTCCGCTCTGAGCCGTTCTGCCTGGACATCTGCTCCGCCGAATGCAAACGCTCCCGCCAGCTCGCCCTTGGAATTCACCACGCGGTAGCACGGTATGTTATCAGGATCTGGATTCTTGTGGAGCGCATTTCCGACCGCCCTCGCCATCTTTCTATCCCCTGCCAGCTCAGCTACCTGACCATAAGTTGCAACACATCCCTTCGGTATCTTCTTCACCGCATCATATATCCTCTTTGTCGGGCTGTATGTAACTATATCATAGCTCTCCGCTATCATCTGCTTTACCGCATCATCGGGCACGCTTCCATCAAGTATGATGGTGTTCCAGTGCTCCTTGTTCTGGTGCCATCCCGGTATAACCGATTCAAATGCCTGCCTCCAGAAATCCAGCGACTCTGAATCAGCTTTAACGTTCAGATTGATATATCCATTCCTCTCATAAGTCCATAGAAATGCTTTCTTACTTCCCTTGACTCTCACAAGCTGCCAGTTCTGGTCGTGAAATGGAGCCTCCTGATATGTATCAGGAAATGAGAGACCATATGCCAGTACTTCCTCTCTTGTCGTCATGTATATTTTTCCTTTCTTGTGTTGCAATTATGTAATTATCTGTATCCCTTAAGATATCTCTTCTGCTCGTCCGTTATACGGTAACTCTCCACCGCCTTCTGTATTGTCTTTCGGTGAACCCAGTCTGGCATGCGATGCTCTTCTATGTACGGAATGACCACATCCCACTGCTTTGCAAGGGCTGTAGCCATATACCATGCAATCATCATATTGACATAATACTCATCAGACTTAACTTCCGCCACAATCCGCACATACTCAGGGTCAAAATCAGTATCCAGATAAAGCCTCATGAGCATTCCTATTCCGAATCTCACCATGTACGTCTCACCCGAATCTATCCACCTCTTTATAAACGGTAGAAGTTCCTCCTTATGTTTTTCAAAACACTTCGGCGCAGGGAAATCACAGGTTGCCCAGTTATCTATATATGGAAGAAATCTTTCTATCTCCGAAATACATCTGTCATAATCCTTTATCCCGGTTATGAGCATCATGTGGAGATTATTTTCCTCGTAATAACGGTGTGGAAGTTCTTTTATAAACTTTTCTGACAATTCTGTTCCAGCTATGCTCTTCGCATATTTTCTGAGCACAGGAACTCTTATGCCTATAATCGTCTCCTTGTCGATGCCTGGCATAAGCCTGCTGTGAAAATCTCTGTATGCCATATCCTGTAGTTCAAACAGATGCTTTTGAATCTCCTCCATATTTTCACCTTACGCTTTCTAATTTTCTCGTTGTTAGTTTTCCATTTTCTACATTTTTCTAATCGGACTCATAATTGTATACAACTATTATATCTAATACTATCTGAATTTCTTCACATGCTCCGATATAAACCGAAACAGCTCGATATTGACCTTCTCATTCTTCTCCTCCGCCTCAAGATACTCAGGCACCGGAATATCCGTCTGAATCTCTCCGCATATATCAATACCCAATATTCTTGAATGTCTTATATCACCGGCATTTCTTTCATCATTACGACAAGCGTCAGAATTTTTTTCTTCACCCTGACCGCCAAGAAAGACACTAAGCAGGCGTTCAAGTCCATCGATTGACATATCCCCCTGACTCCAGTTCGTCTCCGTGTACTCTGGTCCGAGGACATCTTTGTCTATAGATATATACAGAGGCAGATCTGTTCTAATAAGTTTCAGCTTATTCTCAAGCAGATCACCATGCAGGTCTTCGGCGGAAAATGTCAACAATCTTCCGCTCTGACTCCCACTATAACTTTCCAAAGTCTGCTCTATATCTGACTCCGGCGGTCCCACTATCACAAGCTGCCTGAGGTTTTTATTCTGACTCAAAGCCTGTCCCGCCCAGTCTCCGCAGCTCATCATTTCTGGAACCATCGGCATCTGCATATCCGTGTGGTGATCATACATGACAAGCCCAAATGGCTCATCTATATGATCCGTTATTATCTTTGAAATATAATGATAATTTCCCGAATCGATATAATGTATACCCTGGATTCCGTACGGCTCTATCCTGCCCCATATTTTTTCATACGCATTTTTTGAACAATACATATCTGTCTCTTGTATATCAGAGCAATCTATGTATCTGAATCTATCTATATCTTTTATATCCTCATCACAATATACATGTGTAAAATCCAGGATCAGATTCTCGTTTTTCACCTTGCTGTCACCCATATACAACCCCCATGTATCCAATAACAAGTCAATTTCGCAGCAATATCGATTAACCTGTCAATAATAAAATAATCTCAATACAAAATCGCCCGACTGTATTCTAGCACAACCGGGCAATCTCAAGTACTATTTATCTTTCTTTTTCCTTATGTGGATCTCAGGGATCGCCACCGTGTCATATGTCACAGACGAGTCATCCTCACCCACATTATCCTCATTGTCATCATGGCTCTTTGTGTTCACCTCAGGGATCGCCAGATTGTCAAATGACATGTTGAACCTGTGATGCTTTTTATGCTGTTCTTTATTTTTTTCTCTCATAGTTGGTTATACCCCCTAAAGTATGTTTATGAAAAATGTAATTACCAGGCTGTTCAGGAAGTCAGCAAATAAACTTCCTATAAGTGGGATTATCAGATATGCCTTGACCGAAGGAACATAGCGGTCGCATATAGCCTGCATGTTCGCCATGGCATTTGGCGTTGCTCCCATACCGAATCCGCATGTTCCGGCGGACAGAACCGCCGCATCGTAATCCCTGCCCATCACGTTGAACACAACAAAATATGTGAACAATATCATGAGTATGAGCTGTGCCGAGAGCAGTATGATAAGCGGAAGTGCAAGCTCTGCAAGCTGCCACAGCTTCAGGGTTATCATCGCCATTCCAAGGAACAGTGACAGGCAGATACCACCGAGATTGTTGATCTCACCCATATAAATATCAAACTTACCGGAATACTCTCCGATATTTCTGATGACCGCAGCCGCGATCATCGCACCTATATATATAGGAAATGTAAGTCCTGTCTTTGTGAGAAGTTCCGATATGATGGTTCCTATTCCTACTGCTATGATGAGCTGGAACACTGCTGCCGCATACATATTTGTATGGCGTTCATGCTTCTTTTCATCCTCGACCAGTATACTGTCATCCTCGGCAACTGCAGTGTCCAGAAGCTTCTTCCTATCTATGAGTCTCTTGCCAATAGGGCCACCTATAAGACTTCCTGCGATAAGTCCAAATGTTGCCGCAGCCGTGCATATAGTGGTTGCCCCCTTGACATCAAAATCCTCCAGCACCGGACCAAATGCTCCTGCAGTTCCATGACCACCTACCATAGGAATGGAACCTGTACACAAGCCAACAAGCGGATCAAGGTGCAGCAGCTTACTCACCCCGAGTGCCAAGAAATTCTGAAACACTATGAGCACCACAACCAATCCAAGGAATATGAACAACGATTTTCCTCCGCTCTTCAACACCTTAAGATTTGCCTGGAATCCAACTGATGTGAAGAAGAATACCATGCACACCTCTCTCAGCGTGTCGTCAAATGTAAATTCTGCTATGCCAAGACTGTAACACACACAGGTCAGGACTGCGAAAAGCAGACCTCCTATGACCGGCGCCGGTATGCAGAATTTCTCCAGGAAATTAATTCTTTTCTTTAAAAACTGTCCCAATATAAGTACCAGAACTGACACCGCCAGTGTCTGATACATATCTATCTGTATCTCCATGTAAGACCTCTCTTATCTATATTATATACACATGCAGACATCCGTGATCAGATACCTGAGTAGCCGCTGAGCGCTAGCGAAGGAGCGATACCTTTTCACCCAATATCATCTGCATATATTCTTTTCCGCATTCAGTATATTTATTATCATCAGCTGACAACTACTGTTCAGCCGGGATCTCTATTCCTTCTTTCTGATAATAAGCTTTCGCACCATCATGAAATGGGATGGTCACGTTCTTCACAGCCTCACTCTCGTCGATCTGGAAAGTGAGTGGTATGGAATACTGTATATCCTGTGAATGTTCAAAGAGAAGTCCTGTGAGCTCCTCCACTATTTCCTCATCCATATCGTCTCTTGCAAGAAGCACCGCTCTGACCCCAAGAGTCTCAACGTCCTGATCCTGGCCTTCGTATGTTCCCGCCGGTATGGTGTAATCTGTATAGAAGCCATACACGGATTTTAGTCTGTCCCTGCATTTATCATCTATTCCGATAAGCTTCACATCGCACTCTTTAGACAGCTCCTCGATCACTGAAGTCTGTATACCTGCTGTACAAAAGAATGCATCTATCTGGCCTGATTTGAGTTCATTTGCCGCGTCCACATAATCGAGATTTACTGTGTCTACAAGGGATTCCACAAGACCGGTCATCTTAAGTATCTGCTCTGCATTTCTCTGGGTTCCTGATTCTTCCTCGCCAACGGAAACTTTCTTGCCCTGAAGATCATCCAGGCTGTCTATGCCTGAGTCAGCCCTCACCACGATCTGACATGCCTCAGTGTACAGACTGGCAACCGCCGAGTAACCACGATACCGCTTCTTATCTGTGACCCCTGTTCCATTGTAGGCTGCATCCACCAGATCTGCCTGTGCTATAGCCATATCAATATACCCATCTGACAGGAGTCTTATATTCGCTGTAGATCCCGCAGTCGCCTTTACTTCAAATTCAAGATCTTCGTCCGCTGCCACTGCCATCTGTGCAAATGCATTTGAAAAGGCATAATACCCACCGCCAACTCCCGCTGCACCAAGCTTCACGGATCTGCTGCCCGCTCCACACCCGGCAAGGGAGAGCGTCATCAGCATGGCTGCCCCCGCTGCAGCCAATCTTTTTATCTTTTTCAGTTTCATTTTATTTTCCTCCTTATGTGACTTGGCGAAAGATCTTTCTCTTCGCTATTACCACCACCATACAACAATCGCGTATAACACGAAATAAAGGGCTTATCGCCCTTTATTATCGCCGTCCATATACCATGTACATCATAAGAGCTCCTTCAGCTTCGTATTCTTTGACAAGTCAAGTGATGTAAGCTTATTATAATCACAGTTGAGTTTTTCCAGTTTCTTGTTTCCCGAAAGATCTAGTGATGTGAGATTATTGTGTCCACAATCAAGATACTTAAGATTAGGGAAATACTTAATTCCCTCAAAACTGCTGATCTTCCAATATTTCGCACTTATTAATGCTGCATTATTCCGCTCTTTCTTTGATAAATCTCCCTTTATATAAATTTCCAGCCTAAAAAGGCACATTTCTATTGTATATAAGTAAACTTAAAAGTCAACTCCGTATTGCTGCTTATTATTTTTATCATATTTTATTTTCTTGCAAATGCCGGAGCACTCCGGAATATAAACAAAATAAACGGCGGAGTCATTGTCTCCGCCGTTTATTTAAAACACATATATCAAAGTGACTTTACCACTCGTGCACCTCTACTTCTAACCCCCACGTGCTGAACAGTGAATCCGCAGCCTCCTCCACAGTCTGACCATCAGGGAGTGCCATGTAACTTCCACTCACGCTCACTATTCCGTCACCACAGTTACTATAGGCTATCCACAGTGCACATTTCTCCCCAGCTGGGATCACCCACACCTGATCCAGCACCGGTTCACTTACTACATACGCCTGATCATACCTAAGTATTGATGAGGCCGCCAATGCACTCGCTCCCCCAGCGCTGGCGGTCACATAATTCCCAAATGCCAAGCACGCATTTTTTTCAACACGGTCTCTGGCCGTATCGGACAGGGACGTTTCACCATCAGTCTGCCCCATAATGAATTTTGCTGCTTTATCCGAGATTATCACAACTGCAATCTTGCCACTTGTGTCGGCTATATTATCACCCCAGTCACTTGCGACTTCAGCAACCTCGTCACTTCCGCCCATTACCTTTATATAAGCTTCATCATTTGCAAGTTCGTTCACCGAAGCCGCCACATCCAGGGCAGTCTCCTTGAACCACTCCTCATCCGGTGTATTGACCTTGAACTTTCCTTGACTCTCTATACCCGATTTGGTTCTATCTGTTTTATCACTGCTTACCACTGATGAACATCCCGCAAGTCCCACCAGTGCCGCAAGCACACATATCACAATTCCTGTCTTTTTCATATTCCATTTACCCTTTTTTCTCGATATAAGCCCATTTTTAATGTCTTATTATATAAAGAAACATTCTCCCATATTTTTCTCAAGTATCCATATCCTCGATTTGTCTATAATACAATAACTCCATACATTTACACAACCGTTTAAAACTTAAATAATCTTTTTTCTGTCCGTAGGGTATTTGTAGTGAGTCCTGCAATAAACAGCGATCTTAACTCCGTGTGTAACTTGAAAACGACAATGACCACCAGTCCGGATATTCAATGGATATTACATCTTAGCTCTACTTGTCACTTAAACACTTCCTGTCCGTGCTCTTTAAAGTATACCATCATCTCATGTGTGAGACTCAGGTGCTCCGGATAGTCTGGAATATCATCACGGTTCACCCACTCTCCGGTTGCAAGCTCCTGTCTGTCTATTGTCAGGTGTCCATCACCGCCCTCCGGTATGTCTGCCTGGCAGAAATACCCCATGAGGAGATTGCTGTCATAGCCCCATGGCTGTGACTTGTAATAAGTGATATTCTTAACGCTGATGCCGACCTCCTCCATGACTTCTCGTCTGACGGTCTGCTCAGCACTCTCCCCTATCTCGGTAAATCCTGCTATCAGGGCATATCTCTTGTACTCTCTTCCGGCATATGTGGTGAGTATTATCCTGTCGCCGTCGATCACGCCCACTATGACTGCAGGGGCTATGACTGGGAATATCAGCCTGCCACAGGACGGACATCTGAGCATCCTATCTTTTTCATCATGTACAGTTCTCTCTCCGCAGGCGCCGCAAAACCTGTTGGTCCTGTACCACAGTGACAGATGCCAGCCGGTAGCCGCCGCAAGCACCGCAGTCTTCGGATGGCACGACCTTGTCTTATACATGCTTCGGTAATCATATCCCGGAGCTGTCAGCCGGTTATCTCCATTCCACAGAAAATATGCGGTATCATCTACTGAAAACAGATAGATCAGATTATCTTTACATTTGGCTGTTTCCACAACATTATCAAGTCTGTCTATTCTATCATCGGCAGTTTTCTCATTGCTGATATTCTCCATTTTCCTGTCGCATCCGGTTATTTTCTTCAGTTCACCGTACGTCATAAACTCAAGCAGGTTCTCATCGTCCATAACTTTCGCAAATATCATTTTCTCAGAAAAAGAGAGAACCATATCGTGATCCTCTGGTTCTCTCCTGTTACTGTATTGATTATTAAACCTTTGTGGCTCTATATCCTGTATCATGTCTGCATTTCCTCCACTATTCCAGATGTCCAAATATCTCATAGAGAATGACATTCCTCATTTTCCCTATTATTTTCCTTCAAAGACTTCAGCCTGTCAATCCTTAATGTTGGTTACAGCCATGCCATGTAAACATAAAAAATCAGACAATCGGTATTTCACCAATTGCCTGATCTTTTGGTAGATATTATATTTAGAATCTTTATCGGGGAATCCCCCACTCATCAATTAAGCCTCTGCCTTTTCAGCATTCTCCTTCTTCATAAGAACGAGCTTCTTGATACATGTGATAGCCACTATGATACCAAGAACGATGAGGAATACAGCGACTATAAGCTGAAGTCCCTCTACAAGGAATGTTGCTGTACCAGCCTGGAACTTCTGTATATTGCCAATTACATTGAGCACTATGGCTGTAAATGTAACAGCAAGCATTATCAGCATAGGTGGATAGAGCATTGCATGCTTTCTGTTAGTTGCTTTGAGGAATACTGCTACACCTATAAGCACAAGGGCTGCAAGCATCTGGTTTGCTGATCCGAAGAGCGGCCATACATTTGAATATCCACCCTTGCAGAGAAGATATCCAAAGAACAGTGTTATAACTGTTGCAAAATACTTGTTTGTGAGCACCTTCTGCCATGCAGGCATCTTGGAGGTATCTGTTGTGTCTCCCATGAAGAGCTCCTGGAATGACATACGTCCGATACGTGCAACTGAGTCAAGTGATGTAAGAGCAAGTGCTGATACACACATTGTCATGAATACATTTGCAACTGAGTTTGGAAGGCCGAACTTCTCGAGGAATCCTGCGATACCCTGTGAGAAGATCTGGAAAGGTGTAAGACCCTCCGGAGCCTTGCCGCCAACTGCGACAGCACCAACTACTATAAGTGAGATAACTCCGAGGAGTGTCTCAAGGATCATTGCGCCGTAACCTACGAAAAGCATATCTTTTTCATTCTTTACTGTCTTTGATGATGTTCCCGATGATACAAGGCTGTGGAAACCGGAAACAGCACCGCAGGCGATAGTTACAAACAGTGTCGGGAACAGATAACTCTTAGCACCTGTTGATGATACAACTGTGAAACCGTTGAAAGCATTCAGGTTCATATCCGGATGTCCTACCAGAACACCTACAAATGCACCGATCAGCATGCCTACGAGCATGAATGTTGTCATGTAATCTCTTGGCTGCATGAGCAACCACATTGGAAGCACTGATGCAAGGAAGAGGTAAGCCATGATTACGTAATTCCACTGGTCACCATTTAAGTACCAAGGAAGCTTCATACCTACTGCAAACATTGCAACGATGAGGGCGATGGCTACTATAGCTTTGAGCCACTCCTTCATATTCTTGCATGTCTTCATAACCACACCGAATACCATGGCTACTACTATGAACAACATTGAAACTGTTGCCGCTGCAGCACCATTGAAGTTCTTTGTCACAGCTCCGTCAGCACCTGCTGTGAAACCGTTAAATGTCGATGAAACCATCGATGTAAATGCTGCTATAACAAGAAGTGTAAAGAGCCAGCAGAACAGTGAGAAGAATCTTCTTCCTGCCTTGCCTATGTACTTCTCGATGACAAGTCCTATCGACTTACCACCATTTTTAACTGACGCGTAAAGTGCACCAAAATCCTGAACTGCACCGAAGAATACGCCTCCGACAAGCAGCCAGAGTAAAACTGGAACCCATCCGAACATGGCTGCGATGATAGGTCCCTGAACAGGACCGGCACCTGCTATCGATGAAAACTGATGTGCGAATACTGTAAGCTTTGATGAAGGAACATAATCCTTTCCATCCTCGTTTGCAACTGCCGGGGTCTTTGCATTTGGATCTACACCCCACTTCTTTGCAAGCCATCTTCCATAGCCAAGATAACCAGCACCTAAAACTACTACTGCGATAAGAATGATAACTAAACTATTCATATCTTTCTCCTTTCTCCCGCCTTGCAGCGGCTCCTTTTTTAAGTATATGCCTGCTCATGAATCCGTAATGACCTCAAGCTAGCTGATACATGATTTATTCGTACAAAGAGTTTATACATAAAAAACACATTAAAAAAGGCTTTCGTCTCTATGCAATCTCATAAAGACGAAAGCCTGTATACTTCCGCGTTACCACTTTATTTGCCATCATAAAAGGATGACCTCTCTGATCTCATCTCGCCTGACCACTACTCAATGTCTATTGAAATAAGCTTCTATGTAACGGTAGAAAACCGGTGACACCTATTGTCCCTGATATCTCATGACCAAGGAATTCAGTGTACTGCTCGCAGAGGATAATCATCAAGGACATACACCGTCTCACACCAACCGGCGGCTCTCTGAAGTATGCGATCTTTGACGACCGTATTCTGTTCTTTGCATTTGCTCTTTGTTCGGTACCTAAATTAGCACTGAAGTATTTTAATGTCAACCCATTTTTGCAAGTAAATAAAAACTCGTATTTTTTTCAAGTGTTTCAGCGATATATGTACACCTGCTGCATATTTTTTCTTGTGAAAACAAAGTATTTTTATCATCGACTCTCAAGATGTTCATACCATCTCTTTCTTTTCTCGTCCGACCGGGATCTGGGCAAGAAGTATTGCCGCAAATATCAGCCCACATCCTGCCAGCTGCCGGCCTCCCATCTTCTCACCAAGTATCAACCAGCCGGCAATGACAGAAAATACCGATTCAAGACTCATGATCATTGATGCGACTGTAGGATTTAGTCCGTTCTGTCCAACTATCTGAAGTGTATATGCCACTCCGCACGACAATACTCCTGCATATAGTATAGGAATCCACGCACTCAATGTACCGAGAGGCTGAACCCACGCCGCAATCCCGGCCACACTGTGATGCATCTCAGAGAAAAACGCCGGGAATATGCTGAGAATCCCACATACCCAGAACTGTATACAGGACATTCTAACTCCATCCACAAGAGGTGAGAAGTGGTCTATCACAAGTATATGTCCAGCAAAAAGCAATGCACATACAAGCATCATAAGATCGCTGCTCTGAAATGACAGTGACCCGCTCATACAAAGCAGATAAAGCCCCACCACAGCTATAACTATTCCAAGCCATATATTCCAGCCACATTTCTTCTTCAAAAACAGACTCAGTATTGGAACCAGCAATATGTAACACGCTGTGAGAAATCCCGCTTTCCCCGCCGGTGTTCCCATATAAAGACCAAGCTGCTGTGCAGAGCTTGCCAGGAACAGAACAGTTCCACAGCATATACCTCCAATCACAAGTCTCTTTCTATCTGATCTATTGCGCGGTTTCCTATCAGACGGTTTTATCCTGTCAATTATAAATATGACCGGTATAAGAACAGCACCGCCGATCAGCGATCGTATTCCGTTGAAAGAGAACGGTCCAACCGTATCTCCTCCCTGTCTCTGTGCAACAAAGGCTACGCCCCATATAAAAGCTGTCAAAACCAGCAACAGTGAATTCCTTACCTGTCTACTCTTCATCTGTGAAACCTCTCGTTCTTTTTAGTCCGTGCCACAGCATACAACATACAGGCACTCTATTATGTGTCGAGAATTGAACTGAGAAACGCTTTTGTCAAGCGTTAAAATGCGATAAAATCCTTCTTTCAATATACAAAGGCATATCAGAACATTCATAAACTATATCCAGACTCCAGTCTGTGCTCAAATTCATCCTTTGGAAGAGGCTTATCAAACACATATCCCTGTACTATATCACAGCCAAGCTTTTTCAGATAGTCAAGCTGCTGATGTGTCTCAACTCCCTCCGCAACCGACTTTTTTCCGAGTCTGCCTATGAGGTTTATTATGCTTGAAAACATTACTATATCCTGGTGCTTATTATTGTTTACATCATCAAAAGGTATCAGCGATTTGTCTATCTTGATGGTATCAAGGTCAACCTTTTTGATCATGTTGAGTGAAGAAAATCCTGTGCCAAAATCATCTATGGATGTACTTATGCCTCGTTCCTTGAGTCTTCTTATAACGCTGGACATGATCTCATAATTCTGATAATCCTCACTTTCTGTGAGCTCTATCTCAATATAACTTCTGTCTATCCCAAATCTGTCTATGGTACCTGTTATACGTTCTACCAGATCACTTTCTTCCAGATGCCTTCTGGAAAAATTGACTGATACAGGCACGATCTTCTGACCTTTATCCAGTCTGCTTTTCAAAAAACCGCATACCTGCTCAAGCATATAGTAGTCAAGCCTGCACACACTGCCCTCTCTCTCAAGCTGTGGAATAAATCTCGCAGGTGTAACCACCTGCCCATCTCTCACCCAGCGGACAAGTGCCTCCGCACCATATATGCTTTTGTCTGCAATCCTCACCTTTGGCTGATAATATACTACAAACTCAGCCGCAGCAAGTGCCTGCGGAAAAGCAGCCAGGATCTCCTGGTCATCCATAAGATGCTTCTGAATCTCTTTTGTATATACCACTATGGAGCCCGCTCCGTTTTTTCTGGCAGCCTGATACGCAATGCTGGTTCTGGCCATGACTTCCCTCGGCTTAGCAACGCCTTCCAGACCTGCTATACCCGCTGTAACACCCAGCTGGAATTCTCTTTTGTCAGATCTGTACTCATGGCTTATATGGACATCTTTAATCTTATTTATAAAATCAGACGCATTCTCATTACGACAGATTACAACGAAATTATCTCCTCCAAGTCTTGCTATCTCCTCATCGCTGTCAAGGTATGACTTCACCATCTGCGCATAATTCCTAAGTATCACATCTCCCTGTGAATAATCAAAAACCTTATTCACATACTTGAAATTGTGGATATTAAAAAAGATGCCTGTATAATCACCAATCCGTCCGTTTTTTATCAGATTCACCGCATAATACATCAGGGAATCCTGATTGGCTACACCTGTGTTGATATCTGTATGCATGATCTTTTCAAGCATGCACTGAGCTAATGTCCGGTTGTACTGAATAAATATCTCCCTGAATATAAACCTGTGTGTCTGTATCTCCTCTTCTGAATAGCCCGGACCATATGGGTAATCCTTGATAAACACAGTGCCACCGGTTCTGATCTTCATCTCTATATCAACGGGGGTACCCAATTCAGCCCCTTCTTCCTCGTATAATACTGCGCTGCTTCTTTCTCCAAGCGGCATAAACCTGTTTTTCGGAATATCGACAGTAATCTCTGCCTTTCCCAGCCTGAGCATGTCAGCAACCGCAACAAGACCATTCCTTATACACTGGATTCTCTGCTGCTGTGTATCCGCGTCCCCGCCTATGCACTCGAAGAATTCTTTCATCCGGCTGTCCATTTGTATGCTTTTATCAATTGTATTATCCATTCTCTCTCCTCCAGCCTTCAACACATAGCCTGTATCGTCTGGTCTTAAATATTAAAATCGGCGTCCAAGCGCATCAAAAAATTAATAAATATAAACTCTTCTTACATTATAGCAGTGGTGAAATGAATGCACAATGTATTATCCTACCCTTGACGTCTTTTGCCCCAGAAAAACAAGGCAACTGTGCCAGGTCCTGTATGACTTCCTATAGTAGTTCCTATATAATTTATCTCCACCTTGCCGTCAAGTTTTGGAAATCTCTCCTCAACAAGCCTTGCCACAGCCTCGGCATCATCCATACATGCAGACTGCGATATATAGCACTTACCTGAATAATCAAGCCCATCCTGTGCATTCTCCTCCATGCGCTTTACGATCTCCTGAATAACCTTCTTTTTACCTCTTACCTTTGATCTCGGTATCAGCCTGCCCTCATCATCCATATTGAGAAGTGGACATATTCCAAGTATTGTGCCAACTGTTCCGGCAGTCTTGGATATTCTTCCGCCTCTGATATAAAACGTGAGATCCGTTGAGAAGAACCAGTGGTTCAGATCCAGCTTATGCTGTTCTATCCAGTCATGCAGCTCGTCTATGGACTTGCCTTCATCTCTCATGCCTGCCAGCGTGTCCATGATGAGGCCATAGCCAGAGGATGCTCCCAGAGAATCAACCACATAGAGTTTCCTGTCAGGGAATTCTTCCTCCAGATCCTCTCTGGCAATATTTGCAGAGTTTATAGAGCCGCTTATTCCCGATGACAGCGTCAGGTGAAGTATGTCATACCCCTGTTCAAGATAAGGTTTCCAAAAATCATAATATTCATCTGAGTTCACCTGCGATGTCTTAGTAGCCGCGCCTTCTGTCATCTTCCTGTAAAACTCCTCAAATGGCATGGTCTGTCCCAGATCATCAGGATGTTCCACGCCATCAAGCTCATAGTGAAAGCATATATATTTCACGTCTATTTTATCAAAATGCTCCTTTGAAAGATCTGCTGTTGAGCAGCAGCTCAAGATATACTTTGCCATGTTTGTCCACCTCTCCAATATATTTGTACGGTTCTGTCTTCACCTGTACTTTTTTCTTTTGCATTTCATTTACTTTTTCAGTCTTTTCCTACTATAATAGTTGTTACATTATCTACTATTGTATCATCATTGGCATTTTATTCATAGTCATAAATACGATAAAAAATAGACAAAAACATCCACAACACGTTGTTTTAAAAACCATGTTGTGGATGTTACTATATATCATCGTTTTTCATTTAAAATACAGTTGTTATCGCAAGTCGTTCCTCTATAAGCTTCTTGGCGGTGTTGAACCGGTCAAGATAATCTCCCGATATCGTCTCACAGTGCACCCCATACTTGTCAAACCACGCCTTGAGCAAATCGCTGTAATGCCTTCTCTCCCGCATTATATCCTCATTCCGGGTCCCATCCTGGACAAAATCCGTTCCATCAGGATCAAGGAACAACACAAGATCCCACTCATTTGTTGCATTTATCGCGCCCGCCATATCTGTAAGCCTGCGTTTTTGTTCATCATCATCCATGAGCAGATCACAATAGAATCCTGTAGTCAGCGCATCGGTATCCACAAACAACAGTCTGTTGCTATGCCTGGCTGCCCTGCGTACCTCGTCCTTCTGTCTGATGAAGTTCTCCACCAGATCATCTTCAACCATGAACTCCTCGCCACCCGCATACTCACAGGTGTCACGTCCTATCTCCCGTACAAAATTCGTGTTATATGCCAGCGCAAGATTCTCAACCAGTGTGGATTTTCCTGTGGATTCACCGCCGACCACCAGAACCTTTCTGACGTAGTGATCCCTGCACACCTCTGGAATATACTCCCAGTGTGCCGTCGCCCACTCACGGATCTCTGTCGAGGATACCGGGACCTCCGCCCTGTCAAAGTATACGACCTCACTCTCCGGACAGTACAGGCTCTCAAATCTACCGGTTCCAAGATAATCCGAACCGCAGAACACTGCATCTATAGGCTTTCCTATCGTGTCCTTGATATCCTGTGCTCCCTTTTCCCAGTAATAATCCGTATTGTATTCTTCTTTTGAGACCGCATTATCCTCTATCATGATTATCTTCACATTTGGCAGATGTCTTGTGCTGTTGAGTATCCAGCGATATCTCAGTTCCTTAGAGGTGGACTCTCTGCCCTCGCACCAGCTTATCATCACATACAGTTCCTCGCACATCGCCGCAGCACGTATGATGTCATGGATGTGCCCTATGTGGAGTGGATCAAACGAACCTCCATACATTCCTACCTTATATCTATACATCATTTGTCAGCCTCCCTTACTCTGCCGCCGTACTGTCTTCGAAAACGTGTGCTTCGTCCAGGCGATTTCTCCTGACCTCACGTTCCCATCTGACACACATAATAACGGCATTTCCAAGGTACACTATCCACATGAGCAGCGTCGCTATGTTGTCATTGCCACTCACAAAGTTTTGTGCCCACATATATATTGTAAACACATCTACCGCAATCCATATCCACCACTGCTCCGCGAACATTCTTACAGATACAACCATCGCCACAACTGATGAAACCGTTGTAAACGCATCCACAAATGGCATAGCATCCCCGAGCCTCTTTAACAGCAGCCCATACAGAAATGTGCCGAGTGCCACCGCCAGCACCATGAATATCCTTCCCACCGCCTTCATGTGTTTCTTTCTGACCTCATGCGTCTCATCGTCCATATGCCTTGACCATACATAGAATCCAACAAACTGCATAGGCACATAATATAGCGCATTGAGCATCGTCTCTCCGTACAGCGCAGCCTTATACGATATGATTGCATAAAGCACTGTATTCACAAGACCGAATATGTACGCTGACAACTTTCCTTTTCCCGTACACACCACACAGATCACACCTGTTGTGGACGATATGATCCCCATAACCGTATCATCCCAGTATATGGACAGTCCCACGATAACCGCACATGCGATAAGCAGCCAGGTGATCTCCAGCTTCTTCCAGCCCTCTATCTCATTTTTTAAAAATTTCTTAAATGTCATCTTTTCATTCCTCCCCTTTTAAACATCAATCCACTACACTATACTATCTACTTTCTTGCATCCTTCCTTCGTGTGAACAGTTTGGCAGGTCTGTATCTCTCACCGGCCTGATATGCATCAGTCTCCTCAACATATTCCGCAATCTTTCTTCTGAAGTTAGGTGTGGTGAGTTCCATGTCCCATATCTGTTCATATACATTCTGAAGCTCACTGAGTGTAAATCTCTCCGGCAGCAGGTCAAATGCCAGCTCCATATCCCTCCTGACATCCTCCCGCAGTCCGAGCACCGCTTCCGTTATGATCCTGGCGTGGTCAAATGCCAGTCCTTCACATTCCTCTATGTCGTAGCTATCCGAGCTTCGTCCACATGAGCTCATATCTGTTCTGCGCAGCACTGCCGTAAGTTTTATATCAGAATCTGCATCCTTGAGAACCAACCTGTATCTTTTCTCATTTTGGACTTTACGTGAAGCTTCATCTTCATTTTTAACAATTTCTTCGCCTGTGCCTGACACCTCTGTCAGTTCAACCGTAAACCATCTTGCATCCTGTGCATCATCTCCTGCCTTAAGGCTACAGGCTCCGGCATTCATAAGTGCCATATAAGTTGATGATATGACCCAGCCTCTCGGGTCTCTGCCCGGCTCGCCATACACTCCGACAAGCTTTACATATGCATCTCCTATACCGGTCTCTTCGCAAAGCTCTCTTCTGGCCGAATCTATGACATCCTCACCTTTTCTGCAGAACCCACCGGGCATGGCCCAGCTTCCTTTATATGGGAATCCACCTCTTCTTATCAGGAGTATCTTGAGCTTCTTCTCCTGAAGTCTTCTTACATCCTTGCACTCGTAATCCTTCATAACTGAAAATACAACCACATCCGCGGCAACAGATGGCCTGTCATATTTTGTCAGGTCATATCCGGCGAGGAATTTCTTCTCTTCGTCACTCATCTCATATGTCTTCATAAGTCTGCTTCATCCTCCTTTATATTTCCGCCGTTATCTGATTATGTCCACCTGACACATCGACATGGTGGCGAGCGCAGCCTCATGACTCTCCGGCGTCACTCCGGCGCAGCACCTCGCATCAACCTTCACATTTATCTCAGGGTACAGCGCCTTGATGATAAGTGCATTGGACACAACGCAAATGTCTGTGCAGAGTCCTACCATCTCTACATCCTGAAGATTGAAGTCTCCCCAGCCTGTATATCCAAAGCTGGTCTTGTTGATGTATATAGCGCCCGGGACTTCAAGACCTGCTGCGATCTCCCAGCCCTCAGTCTCCTCTATACAGTGCGGAACCGGGAGATGCTTTCCCTCGTTGGTCTCCATGTAGTTCTCATAATGCGTATCCCTTGTAAAGATGATCTCATCCCCGCGGTCAGCATACTCTTTTATCTTCTTTTTCACATTCTCCACGATGGCAACAGCCTCCTTTGTGCCTAGTGCCCCATCAATGAAATCATTCTGCATGTCAACTACTATAAGTGTCTTTTTCTTGTTATTGTCCATAATTCTTCTCCTTCTCCATTCAACTATCAACTTAAAATTTTTGATTGGTAAATTTTCGATTTTCAATTTTCTGCTATCTGCTTCCATGAGGAAATCCCCAAAGGCACAGATTCCTTATAAAACATATAAGTACATCTACATGCGTCATCACTATTGCCATTATTATCATTTTGATAATATCTGCAAGTTGTTTACATGATATTATCATTTTGATAATTTGTCAACCTATTATTTGAAACTTACTAAAAAAACGGCAGTCCTGACATGTCATGTTCAAAACCGAACCTGTACGTCAGCACTGCCGCGCCATTATATTTCAATTACATTTAATTATATGCAAATACGCTGTCAGTTCACACTCTGTCTCAATTTTCTTAGAAGTACAAATGCAAAGAATAGAACTGATATAACCGCAAATACCGCACCCACAAATCCTATATACGATATCGCACCTTTGTCACACACTATTCCGCCGATCCAGCTTCCACCTCCGATTCCAAGATTGAAAAGTCCGGAATATATGGCTGTCGCCACGGCAGCCCCCTTCTCATCCACACTTCTGATGACCTCCGACTGAGTAGTTACGTTAAACGCCATGGCCGTGATTCCCCAGAATGCACAGAGAATGACCATAGTTGCCAGGCTCTTTGATGCTGGAAGCAAAAGCAGCAACCATGCAAGAAGCGTAGCCATAACTGTACCTATAAATGCAAATCTATGTCTGTCATACAGCTTTGAAAACAGATAACTTCCAAGAAGTCCCGTGGCACCAAATATCAGGAGCACTATGGTTATGACATTGTTCTGCAGCTTTGCGACCTGCTGCATGAATGGTTCTATATAACTGTAAACTGTGTAATATCCAAGCACAAAAAGTATGGTCTGGACATACAGACAGATGAGCACCGGATTCTTCAGGAGTGCCGGAAGATCCTTTACATGGAACTGCTCTCCGCTCGCTATCTTCGGGAAAACAAACGCCATATATACGAGCACTGCAAACGCTATGATTCCGACAATGAGAAACGTAACTCTCCATCCCATATACTGTCCCACTAGTCTTCCAAGCGGCAGTCCGGCTATGGTCGCTATGGAGGTTCCTGTTACGACCATGCTGAGTGCAAATGACCTGTGTTCCTCATTTACCAGTCTTATCGCCACCGGCGATGCTATGGACCAGAATATCGCATGGGTGCAGGCAACACCGATTCGGGACGCCATGAGCACTCCATAGCTCGGTGCAAGCACCGACATGATCTGACATATTCCAAACAATGCGATCGTTCCCATGAACAATTTTCTGAAATCGATCTTCGACACCAGAAGTATTAGTGGGAGGGACAGCAGCATGACTATCCATGAATATACTGTTATAAGCATTCCTGCCTTCGACTCTGATATGCTGAACGACTTCGCGATTTCGGTCAGCAAGCCAATCGGCATAAACTCCGATGTGTTGAATATGAACGCCGAAACAGTCATTCCCACAAGTGGAAGCATTTCTTTTCTCGTCAATCTGCTTTTCATATTATTCCTCTTCCTTTTTGTATTATGTGTTCTTATCTACATCTTATCTACATTTTTGTGGTGATATTATGGGTGACCAGACTTTGTTTTATTCGTTTTCACACGAATAAATTTTTCTATTTCCAATCACCAGCCACATCTTATAGGAAAGAGGGAAAACAGTCAATGCAATTTTGCATGATTATACTGTCCAAATGTTAGATGTTTCTCAAGCTCTGTTGTCGATCTTCTCTTTATCTCTTTATATCATGGTTGCAAATTGTAAGCTAATTCGCATTTATCCACTTCACAACCTTGCTACCGGCAGTCTTCACGATTGTTGAAAGCTGATTTCTGAATATGACCACAACCGCAAGGATTATAACTATCAATGCCACCAGCAGCAATCTCTGCTGCATTCAATCCGTCGCACATATATCCCACTATTCCTGCAATCAAAATCAGAAAGCTCATCATGGCCGTCTTTTTCCCACCAAGTATCTTGACGCCCTTTATCGTTGCCAGCGCAAGCACGATACACGTAAATATCGATAATGACAGCTCAAAACTGTCGGCAAATGAGATCCCCATAAGGATCGTGCCCCATATCACTGCAGCTACGCCAAATCAAAGTGTAACTACAAATGCTAATACGCTGATTGAAAATGGAAAGAATACCCAGCCCCATCTGGCTACATTCCACAACATCTTCACAGTTGTTCCAAACCCGCCACATATGTAGGTTGCTATACTCAGGATAAATCCTATTCCCATCACGGTATTTGCCACGTTTGCTTTCTTTGATAAAAGAACCAGTCCTATTATCGCTACCACTGCCATCACTTGCATAAAAATAAGCTTTCACGCCAATTATATAAATGACGCAAAAGCCTATTCTTGTATATCCATATAAAATATTATCTAAAGAGCATGCCTTCTACTTCGATGGTTCGTATGTCGCATTCTCCGGCTTTACCTCTTTCAATACTGATGGGTCACAGTAACTATTAAAATCCGGTACATTATCGATATTTCCGGCATCCTTCATGTACTGGGCCATGTCATTTACAGCCTTTTCAAATGTGTCATCGAAGATATTTTCGTATGTATTCTGAGCCATGATCGCATATATGGCATCCTTGTCGTTGTTCAACTCCTTCGCAATTATTCCCGCGCACTCGTCGAGATTGGCATTGATATAGTCAGTTGCCTTTGTCATTGCCTTGACAAGTTTGACACATGTGTCTCTGTTCTCATTGTAGTAATCTTCTGTAACCTCAAATGTTGAATAGAAATTCAACCAGTCTACGTCGCCTGTCTTCTCAGGGAAGTATGACTTTACACCGGTAAACAGCAGGGTCCCTCCGGCATCAAGTGCCTGACTCATATAAGGCTCCCAGCATGCCATCATATCTATCGAACCATTCTCAAGAGCTGCGACCTGCTCTGATGGAGACAAGTATACTATGTCTATCTTATTTATGTCGACACCCATTTCCTCACACATATTCTGTATTGCCAGCATGAATCCTGCGCCATTCATGATACCCAATTTTTTGCCCTCAAGATCCTTTGCACTCTTGATAGTCTGACCTTTACCAAGTATCAGTCCCTGTGTATTTGAAGTATTGCTGTTCGTCATCAAGGTCTTAAGCTTAACGCCCTGTGCTGCAACCTCGGTACAGGTATACTGCGACTCGGCTGATACCGGAGCCTCACCGCTTGCTATATATGCCGGGAGATCCGAACTAGACTCGATGAGCTTGTTTGTGACATCCAGACCCTCCTCCTCAAAATAGCCTTTTTCTTTTGCTATTACTATCTGTGCAGCCTCCTGTGGATCCGTGACACCATATATTGTGACCGGTATCAGACCTCCATCATCAGACGATGCAGCCGTTGTTCCGCTGCTTTTTCCTGAATCTCCACAGCCTGTCAGAAGAGCCATTCCCATGGCTGCAACTGTAAGTACACTTACGACTTTCTTCGATAATCTTCTGTTTTTCATCATAGTATCCTCCTTATTTTGACCTTTTCTGAAAAGCCCTGAGCTTCCAGTTGTTGATAAGCACTTATACTACTTCTGCTTTTGTATGTCAGAAATGCCGTTACTTTTCGATGGCATTTGTAACATCTGTCTTCCATTTGAGCACTATATGCTCGACAAACTGTATTATACTGAACATTATTATGTAGATCAGACCGATCATTATGATCGCCAGGAACATATCGTCCATCTTAAACCACTGCTTTGCATTGATGATCATATATCCAAGCCCCTTTGATGCGCCCAGCATCTCTGATACCATGAGTGCTCCGAATGTCATTGCCAGTGTGACCTTCATTCCGACAAATATATTCGGTACGGCGTTTGGAAGCATAACCCGTGTAAATATCTGGAACTGCGTTGCCCCCAGGGAAGTCGCCGCACGTATCAGAACCGGTGGTGTATTCTTTAGACCATCGGTTATGTATGGCAGCATAGTCATAAATGTACAATATGCAATAAGTCCTATCTTCGACGACTCTCCGATTCCAAACCATATTATTATGATAGGAAGGAGTGCGTATGGCGGGATAGGTCCGAGCAGATTGATGATCGGTGAAAACCATGCCTCCACAAGTTTCTGATTTGCAAATATAATTCCAACCGTTATCGCCAAAACTCCACCTATCAGAAATCCCAGCAGTATTCTCCTAATTGATACGGAAGCGTGCAGCCACAGCGTGCCATCACCAGCATATTCCACTGCCTTTTTGATGATATCTGTGGGAGCCGGAAGGAACTTTGGATTGAACCACTCATGCATCTGGTTCATCTGTGTAACTATCTGCCATATCGCAAAAAACAGGATCAGTGATGTGATACTCAATATAAGTTCTTTTTTATTTCTTTTCTTTTTCTTCATATCTGCCACCTCAATCACTCGTCAGAGGTATGTCACCCAGCCTCTTTTCAAAATACTCAATATACTTTGCAAAATCCGGGGATTTCATATCTCTTGGTCTGTCCAGTTCAATCTTTACATCACAGTCAACAGCTGCATTCTTCAACACGATCACCCTGTCTGCCAGATACACAGCCTCCTGCACGGAGTGGGTGATAAAAAATATGGTGATCTGGGTCTTTTGAAATATTTTCAGAAGCTCTCTTCTCATATTTTCCCTTGTCATGGCATCCAGTGCTCCGAGCGGCTCGTCCATTAAGATGATCTTTGGTTCATTTGCCAGAGCCCTCGCAATTCCAACTCGCTGCGCCATACCGCCTGACAGCTGTCTCGGATAGTAGTCCTCTATACCGCCAAGTCCAACCATATCTATGTATTTCTTTGCGATCTTCTCACATTCTTCTTTGCTCTTGTGATGCAGTTTCGGTCCCATCATAATATTTTTCTTGACCGTGAGCCACGGCATGAGAGCGTGTTCCTGAAATACCATTCCCGCTCTGCCACTTGCCTTAGTGACCTTTTCACCGAAAATATCTATTTCACCATCAGAAGGTTTGATATAACCGGATATCAGATTGAGCAGTGTCGACTTTCCGCAGCCGGATGGTCCGAGCACACACACAAATTCATTCTCCATGACGTCTATATTGATATCCCGCAAAACATACTGACTTTCTCCATCGTTGAAACTTTCATATTTCTTGCCGAGACCTTTTATCTCAATTGCTTTTTTTCTGTTGGTATCCAGTGCACCTTCCATGGTTGCCACCTCCCGTTATCGCACTATTCTTCAAAACCCATCGCGACTCTCTTCTTTATCATATCCGCCAGCATCTCCGCAGTGTGCTCAACGCCGACGAAACTGGAGTCTATCATTATCTGTCTGCCATTTATGGTTGCCGCCGGCATTCCCGTATAATACTGGTGATAATTGTCTCTCGCCCTGTCAACCTTTGCTATCATATCCTTCGCCTCATTTTCATTCATACCGAGAACCTCTATACAGTTCTTCAGTCGTTTCTCATATGGGGCATATATAAATATATTGATCGTATTTTTCAGGTGTCTCAGTATGTAATCAGAACATCTTCCGACTATGATGCAAGACTTGTCATACGTCGCGATCTCCGAAATGATGCACTGCTGAACGCTGAACAAATAATTCTGCATCTTTGGAGTTCCTATGCCCATCGGATACTTCATCTTAGAATAGGATTTCTCGTCATAATCTGAGAGCTCCTCCCTGGACTTATTCATCTCTCTGCTGGCAAGCTCCACAATATCCCTGTCGTAATATTCAATCTGCAATATCTCAGATAACTTCTTCGCTATCGGACGTCCAAGACTTCCAAACTGTCTTTGGATCGTCACTATATAAATATCATTTGCCATATGTATACATCCTTTCTCAGCTTCCCCAGAAACCTCTGTCTTACTAAAAGTTTCTTGTATCTGATATAAGTGAATATGCCTCCGGTCTTCTGTCTTTCATATATGAGAGCATCATCGCATTGTCCTTGATACAGGAATCTATATCTATATCTGCGTAAATGATCTCCTCCTCATGACCTGCTGCCGCAAGGACATTTCCTCTTGGTCCTATGATCCTGCTCTCACCGTTGAGAGTGGAATCCCCCTCCACACCACATCTGTTTGAACAGATCATGAACACATGATTTTCCACTGCACGGGCTCTCGTGTTGAGTTCCCATATATCAGCTTCAAGATTTCTCCATGCAGCCGAGTCAAATATCACATTGCTTCCCATGAGTGACAATACTCTGGCTGTCTCCGGGAATGAGGTATCATAGCATATCATGTGTCCAGCCTTGCACATCGGCATGTCAAATGTTCCATATTCGCACGTTATGCTCTCTCTCCATGTGAGCTTTTCAAGTCCCCATACATGTATCTTGCGGTAAATGCTGACGATCTTCCCCTCCGGAGATATCGCTATCTGTGAATTGTAAAGTCTTCCCGGCACACCGCTCTTTTCTGAGATACCTGTCACGATATAGAGTCCTGTTGCCTTTGCCACCTTGCACAGATAGTTTGTTGAAGGTCCCGGTATCGGCTCTGATATCTCGTAGTATTTCTCACCAAGTATTGTCGGACTGTATCCTGTCGTTGCCAGTTCAGGAAAACATATGGCAAGTGCACCCTTGGTCGATGCCTCCTTACAGAAATCCGCCATCTTCTTAAGATTTGCCTTCACATTTCCAAGTTCACAATCCATGTTCACCGCTGCCGCCTTAAAAATCTTTTTGTTCATAATACATACGCCTCTCTTTCTTCTCTTTTTGTCTCTTTGCTTTCTCTGTCCCATTCTTTGAATTTTTCTTTGATTCTTCCTCTGGTATCTTTTATTTATTTCCAACATGGGTCATCCCATATCTTCAATCTTGTTCCTTCACCTGATCCAAGCGCCTTCTGATAGAGCCTATAGCCCCATGCCAGGTCAAACAGCACCTGCCCGCTTGTCACAAATATCTCTTTTCTGTCATGCTCTATTCTGCCATCAGCCTTTCCTCTGACCACATCCCCCATACTTATCTGGGAACGGAGATCAGGCATAAGACCGTCCTCCATGAGCTTATACATTTTTCCCCAGCCGTTGTTCGCCTTGAGTATACTTCCAACTCCCAGCGCCTCGTCGTAGTAAGCCATGTGCATTTTCGTGTTGTCAAAGCACAGCCCATTTTTCAACCAGAAATCATCATCCGCTTCTATCGGGGATGTCAGCAGTACACATGCGCCGTCCTTTATCCATTCATTCTTTATATAGAGTGGATCCTTTGGTGAAGCTGCTATGCTCACCACATCTCCCGCAGCTATGCATTCTTCCATGGATAAAACAGCCTCCGCATTAATTCCGGTCTCCTGTTTCACCCACTCTGCAAATTTCTCGGCATGCTCTATATGTGCCGCCTTACAGTATATTTTCTGTACTCCAGGCAAAACCGAATGTATGGCAAGCACCGTTGCCCTTTGAACCGGTCCGGTTCCAATGAGTGCCGCTGTCCTCGCATCCTTATTTCCGAAATATCTGAGGAACACCCCTGGAATACATCCCGTTCTCATGGAACTTATCAGGTTGCCCGACATATACGAGATCGGCTCACAGCTCTCCGGATCATTCAAGGTTATCATAAGTACTGATCTCGGAAGTCCTCTGTGTCCCGGATTTTCTACATTTGATCCGTACCACTTCTCTCCGCACACATGAAAATCACCTCCCAGATATGCCGGCATCGCTATAAATCTTCTCTCCGGTCCTGCCACCGGCATCCCAGGAAATCTTGTTTCCTTTGGGAACACAATGGACAGTCCGTGTTCATTGTGATTCAGCCCACCCATAAGGTAATCTCCATCACTCAGTATGCCAAATACCTCCTCGCAGGTATCTATACATTCCGAAGCATTCAGTACCCCTGCTTTCACAAGGTCGTCCTCTGACAAAAACAGAAACTCTGTCTTGCTCATAATCTCCTCCTATCTGACACATTCAAAATATGTCCTGAAAATCTCCTGCACTGTAAGTTCATCACTGCCCCTCAATATACTCTCTATAATCTCTTCCTGCTGTGTGGTGCTTAAGCACCGCTCCGTCACACTCCGGAACTTGTCCGTGAGCTGTCTCTCTGTATATCCGGCCGGATCATCAAAATCACCATGCGCATGGAATACCTCCCTCTCTATCACCTGCCCGTCATTCTTTACGACTCTCACCATTCCGCCCCGGACATCCGGAAGCAGTTCGTTATATCTGTCATCCTCCCTTAGAGAAATTTTTGATGCCAGCTCCTGAATGTCACTTTTATTATGCAGCGCCCTCTCTATATCTTCGGGATATAAACGCCCCTCCGACAACTGGATAGCCAACGATACCGGCGTAGAGAATTTCGCCGCCAGAACATTTGTCACATGCTGATCTGAGATCATTGCCGCTTTCTTATATGTAGATACCTGTATCTCCTTCACATCCTCCTTGGTGAGCCCTTCCTTCATCAGTTGTTCTATCACATCCACAAATGGGTGTATGAATCTGCATCCTGAATGTACCTTGAAATAATTCTTCGCTATGTACCAGCCTATGTCATCGTCATCAGCCAGATTGTCCTCTATGACTTTTGTTCCTGTTATCTTCCCGTACACGCTTCTTATCAGTTCCTCACTGCTCTTCACATTGTTGTTTGACATGTAAAGTGCATTCTTGGCATTTACCGCCGCGATTCCAGGATAATAGTCATGTATTGTACTTCCCTCAAATACCGACTGCCACGTCGATACCTCCGGGAGCACTTCGCATGTCATGAGGTAATTTACAAATTTCTCCTCAGTCATGTCAGTCATGAGCCCTTCCACAACCGCCGCCCCAGCATTCATGATGGTTCCGTGCCCCAACATGTCATTTGTAAATCTAACCGAACGCCCCCACCTTGATGCAAGCTCATATGCACAAATGAAAATCCTTAAAGCATCTTTATATGTAAGATCTGCTCTCTCTCCAGCTTCAACCAAGAGTAGCGGAACTATGTGACATGCCGGATGCCCTATAGAAAATCTGTTTCCCTCATAAAGCTCTGTCGACACCATAGCCGACGAACTTTTCAGCACCGCCTCATATATATCTGGTGGAAGCTTATCCCCCGACATTCCGTTCACTATACAGCCCACGGAATCCAGCAGGATCCATCTCGCCCTAGTCTTTATTTCATCTGGTATATCTTCATAAGACATTTGTTTTATCCACTTGATCTGATCTGTAACATATCGTCTCATATCATGCATATTCTTTCCTCCTGCCTTTGTTAAAATACAGCGGCTGTCAGATATAAAGAAAAGGAGCCTCTCCCTAAAGAGTGGCTCCTTTGCCTGATCAACTGCATTTCGTTTTCGTTGGGCACATAATATCAGTGCTCGTATAGATTGTCAAATCACCATTTTTCAATTTTCTATACCCTGGCAGATATGCAGTCCGCGTATGTATACCTTGCAGGTATGGCATCTGTTATTTTACCTATTCTTTTAGTTATTCTTTTATCTCCTTCGACTTCACGTAATCTATAAACTTTCTTGCAGACTCTGACAGATTGTGGAAGTTCTTCCACACGATTACCGATCCCGTTGTCATGGTAGGATTCACAATCTCCTTCACGGCAGCACAGCTGTAATCCAGAATGGACTGCGCAGACTTTGGGCAGAGCATTGTCCCTATGCCATTTTTGACGAGAGACACACCATTTACCAGAGACGAATACCAGCATACAACCTTCGGCTCGGCGCCTATCATCTCAAACCACGTCTTTATCTGCTTCTCGTGTATTCCCCTCGACGGAAGTATAAGCGGTTCGTCTCTGAGATCCGCAAGCTCTATCTCTATCGTTGTCCTGTTCTTCTGCGACAGAGGATTTCTGTTAGGTATATATGCGATCCATGTATCCTCCTGAAGCCTTACTCTCTCATAATACTGGCTGTTCACAGGCTCCCTCACAATTCCCATATCAAGCAGCCCCTTGTCCACCATCCGTATGATCTCCTCGGAATTGTTGTTCACTATTTGATAAGTCACATCTGGATAAATCTCATGAAATCCTGCCACCCATTTCGGAAGTTTCTCTGCACTTAAGGTCTCTATAGTCCCTATCCTTATCTTGCCTCCGGCTCCATTGTACCTCTCCGCCATCTGGCTTCTGGTCTTGTCCACCAACGATATGACCTCCTGCGCCCTCTCCCTGAAAAAGTGCCCGGCCTCCGTGAGCTGCAGCCTGCCGTTATCCCTCGTGAACAATTCCACGCCCAGTTCCTCCTCCAGCTTTCTGAGCTGCCTGCTGAGCGGCGGCTGTGAAATGTGTAGTTCCTCAGCCGCCTTCGATATGTTCTCATACTCCGCTATCTGTAAAAAATAATTCATATCTCTTATATCCATATGCCATCATTCCTTTTCGGTATAGTTATGCATATAGTATATCTTTTTAGTATTTTAAGCACAATTTTCTAAACTAAGAAATCATGCGGGATAACTTTATTTTATTATGAATAATTAAATCCGTTACTGCAGATTTTGTCTACATACCATATCTGAGCTTCAGTCTGATCTTTATTTTCATAGCACTTCCAACTGCATAGAGCTTCTCCGCAAACACATACAGGGTTCTTACCTCGCTCTTTGTCAACGGCTCTTCTGATCTTACACCTTCCTGACTTGCATTTTCCGATCTTGTACTCTCCCGCTACTGTTATCATTCTACACCTGGTCTGAATCGACATCTTTCTCAACAACCCAGGAGCTGCCTGATTACATTCCACCACACAGGAATCATTAAAAGCATGACAACCATCACACACGCCCTCGCATCATTTGCACTTATCTGCTCCTGCATGACAAGTGATACGATATGTTATTTTATTGTTACAGTTCCTCCAGTGCCTCAAAGTAATTCTCCATCCACTGAGTCTGCCTGACTGTTCTCTCGTTGGCCGCGTCAGGTGCCTCTATATCCTCCGGCCACTCATCACCCTCAGAAAGTTCCTGAACTGTAAGCCAGTTGTCCGCAGCCTCAAACTGTATGACTCTTCCGTCATCGCTCTCCAGGCTCACCAGCACCATCGGCGGTTCACCCGGAAGTCTCTCCTCACAACCGAAATCCGCCTCATCAATTCTCTTTATTGTCCACATATAATCACACCTCTTCTATATTCTTTTACGCTTTCTCTATTACCGTTATTATACAATTTTATTCTAAAACTCCAATCGAAACTGTCTGTCAATCCAACTTTTCTGAATTGCCTCACGGGTTCATTTGCACCTGGCACCTCGAGTCTTTTATAGTTTGCGAATATCCGTATAAATAGAAAAACCCTTTGAGAAAAGGATTTTTTCTCTCTCAAAGGGCAAGTTGAAAAACTGGAATTTATTTACTTTTCTTCACAACCGGATTCTTAGAAAACATATCGTTTATTCATAATCCAATTATAAACACTCCGAAAAGTGACCATATAATAAACCCTGTCATATTGTTTCTCCTTACAAATCGAATTAAAAGCCACCATAATGAGACAATGTCTCTGTTGCAAATTCTGTACCAACTCTCATAGCCTCGTAAATATCACCTGTTAACATATGAGAACACACAAAGCCTGCATGGTAGCTATCTCCGCAACCAGTAGTATCAACTATTTCTAAAGCTTCATCAGCCGGAACAAAATACTTTTCACCATTATAATATGTAACACTTCCTTTATCAGCTAAAGATGCATTAAATAGTCCTTTATACTTCTTAGAAAATGCTTCAAATATCGGAAGAATTGATTCCTCTCCACTAATCAGGAAATAATCTATATATGGTGCATATTTTTCCATCTCCTTAAAATTACGATATTCTACAAAATCCACAGCCAATCTGAAGTTATTATTCTTTTTTAAATCTATAATTTGTTCAAAACAGCCTGCCCAGAAATGTATAAATACAACCTCTGATTTTTTTATAAAGTCCAATTCATCTTGATTCAATATCATTTTATCAACAATATCACCCGTCCATGAATCATCTTTGTAATATCTGTCACCGTCAGCCGTAAGATATGTACGATTATTTGCAGTTACTTTATCCTCTTCAACTCTTACATGGCTTACATCTATTCTCTTATCAGAAACAGAATCCATAATAAATTTTGCATAGGAATCCTGTCCAACCGCACCCAATATTGAAACATTAAACTCCTCAAATTTTGATGCATGAACTGCAAAATTAAGGGCTTCACCACCTGCACGCAATTCATCTGTTCCATCAAAAACATCTACACAGAGGCACGGAAGTGCCACTAAATTTATCATTCTTGTACCTCCCTAAATTCCGATTTGTCAATTTCATTAAATATGAATTTTATCTTTCTCCAGTGGATACAGATATGTAATCGGATTCTGTGCCGACTGATTCAACGTCAATCCGGCTATCGACTTTCCAATGTAGAACGATTCATTCTCATCCAACGGAAATCCCTGCTCATATCTTTCATCAACAAAAAATAATCTATTTTCAGTTTTTGGTGTAAGAACAATATCCTGTCTTGGAAGTCTGTCCTTTGCCTCTTTACATACAAACCACTCTGACGGCTTATACACGGCAACAATCAAAGAATTGTAAACACCAAAAACATACTCAACTGTTCTAACCTTTTCCTTTGATACTCTCCAAACACCACGAACAGCATCATATAATACCTTCTCATCCATACCTCTTTGGTAGAGTCTATTTATTTTGATGACAAGGATTTTATGCCTGATGTCTTTTTCTTCAAGTGGGGCGGCACCGTTTATTCTTTCATACTCATCAACCGATAAAGCCTCTGCAGAATGGTGTCCGGCAACAATGTTTGTAAGTCCCGCATCACCAACATAGTTGAAAGCATTAATCAGTGAAGCCTCTGCAGCAAATGCCTCTTCTTCGGTTAAGTTTGAATTGATGATTATTTTCTCAACCTCAAATCCGGCATTCTTAATATCCGCAATAGTCTTCAGTTTCAACTTCTCGCTATCAGAACTGCCCAGGCTCTCTTTTTCATGTTCAAATACTCTGTTTTTAGTGCCTTTTCCAATATAGAAAATTTGCTTACTGCGTGGATCTATGAGTCCATACACATAATAATCTCCAAGTGAAAGAAGACTCTTCTCTGAAAATCTATCCATGCATTTCTCCTAGTGTGCATTCTTTATTCCTTTGTTCGTATCCAAATCAAAGCCGACCTGCCAGAATCCCATATCTATCATTTTCATTTGTGGGTATGGCATACCTTCAACTTCCATCTTTTCTCTGACTGGTTCGAGTCGGTCAGCGTTTTTCTCATAAAAGCTGACAAGCTGCATTATAGACCTAATGTTGTAATTTCCAGTGGCAACCTTCTGATTCTTTATTCCTGCAATAAAATATCTATCATATGCTGGAACACAGCCAAGTGTTCCCATAAGTATTTTCGTGATGAGTGTAAAAGATAACTGATTTTTCAGTTCTTGTTCTTTTACTTTGTGCCTGATTTTATCGTAATACTGCCCTAAAAACGAATTTATATCTAGAAGTAATTGTTGATTGCTTTTTTCTCTAAAGCTAACGCACTCAATTCCAGCCAGCACATCATACTTCTCACTTAACAGTTCTTTCACTACCGGAATATGTACTTTATAATCCTTTTGCAATAAAAAGGATGAACCACGATACATTCCCCAACTAGCCAAATAAAAGGCCAATTGCAAACTCAAATAATCATAATCAATCTCTTGGCTCCCTCGTGCTTTTATGAAATGTGAATAGCAGTGTTCCCAAGAACGATATCGACCATTCTCATCAACCTTCAAATCATTATAAAATTCTGTTGATGATTTAATAATCAAATCCACAGTATCCATGCTACTCACCGCCTATTCGTTACTTGTTTTTATCTGTTCTCCATCTGGGAAGATAAATGATTGCTCAAAGGTAACCTCCATCACATCAGCTATCAGCTTTAACTCCTCAAGAGTAACTGTATCTCGTTTCAGTTTCTTACCAAAGTTCTGTGGAGTCTGACCTATCCGTCTGGCAAGTTCTGAAACGCTTATATTCTTTTTATTACATAATTCTTTAATCATATCGGATGTCTTCATCGTTATCCTCCATGTCTAAAACACACCTCACTTACTATATTATAAACCATTTGGTTGATAAACTCAATCCCGGCACGATTTTGCCCTGTAAATTTTCTATGAACGGGAAAACACCCTGCATTGCTGCAAGGTGTTGATGTAATAGTTCCTATTCAATTATCTTTTGAGTTCAATAGTCATGCCGGATTTAAATTCGAAGATTAATTTATCATCATAAACTGTGATTTTTTCAATAAGTCTTCTGACCAGTTGCTCATCATATTCTGTGATTCTGCTTGTTTGCATTTGAAGAAAATGTCGCATTTCATTTATTCGTTTTCTGAGCATTTCCTGTTCAGCATCCTTTGTTACCTGCCATTATTACGATTAAAAGAAGCACATGCGGAAAACGAGTAAACAGACAGATTAACATCGCTGCCTGTGTCAGCTTATCAGCCACCGGATCAAGTATTTTTCCTAAATTACTAATCCTATGGAATCTTCTTGCGATATATCCATCAGCAAGATCCGTAAGACCAGACAGCAATAAGATTTCACCAGCTAACAGAGGATTTTTCTTTACACAATAACTCCATATAATTACCGGAATCAGACAAAGCCGAAAAAAGAAAGAAGATTAGGAACCGTAATAATTCTATTCAAATTTTCTTCCTGATTCACTTCACTCTGCATGTACGGTCACCTCACTTTCCTTTTTTTTAGACATAAACCAATAAAATATAACACAAAATGCTAAAGCAAACACAACACCAAAAACATTTTGAATCACTCTAAGACTAACCGCTCCTTGTAGTCCATAAGTCTCTGCAGCAATGGCTAAAGCACCAAATGTGTTAAATACTGCCTGCCAGCCATATTGTGCTGAAAATCCTACACCGATTCCACCAAGAATTCCTATATATGCATAGATTGACGAAGGAAGCAGAAAATATAATACTGTAAAACATATAACACCTGCAATATTTCCGACAATCCTTTTACGGACTCTGTAGTGCATATCTTCCATAGACGGCAAAATCACGGACATGGCCGCAATACCAGCCCACATTGCACGTGGCATATTACAAAGTTCTGCAATGCAAAGGACAATCGGTACGCATAAAATCTGACATATCTGCCATTTTGTTCTGGAAGAAGTGATATCAAATTCTTGTATCAGATCTTTCAGATTTCTTTTATAAGTTCTGTTTTTATGATTTCGATAAAATACGAAGCAGGTAAGTGCTGCACCTAAAG
>ERZ857827.475-NODE-475-length-56883-cov-23.693655_pt1 | contig 56883 bp, 70 predicted proteins | sample MGYA00519761_ERZ857827 | MGnify/ENA primary metagenome ERZ857827 (study PRJEB31778, sample SAMEA3449370) | human gut metagenome | biome: human gut; feature: human-associated habitat; material: faeces | place: United Kingdom | collected 2010/2012 ... | reverse complement strand
CCATCGGTTCCACTGCTCAGACTGCCTTTGGCATTCCTTCCTGGATAATAGGTATAGTGCTGGTCGTTGTTGCGGGCTTCATATTCCTTGGTGGTATGGATCGTCTTGCTTCCGTTACCGAAAAGGTCGTTCCCGTAATGGCTGCGTTCTATCTCCTTGGCGGTCTGATAATACTGTTTGCCAACATCACTAAGGTTCCCGAAGCTTTCGGCCTTATATTCAAGTATGCCTTTGCTCCCCAGGCTATCATCGGCGGCGCGTTTGGTGCGGCCATAAAGAAGGCGGTTTCTCAGGGCGCAAAGCGTGGTCTGTTCTCCAACGAAGCCGGTATGGGTTCCACCCCTCATGCGCATGCGCAGGCTAATGTTAAGGATCCGCATGAGCAGGGTACCGTTGCCATGATCGGCGTGTTCATCGATACTTTCGTTGTTCTGACCATCACTGCTCTGACCGCTGTTATCACCCTTTACACCAAGGGCGGCATACTGGCGGATGGCACCATACCCGAAGCTATCAACAAAACCAACCTTGCACAGACTGCTTTCGGCACTCTGCTTGGTGAAGCCGGCGGTAACATCTTCATAGCCATAGCGCTGTTCTTCTTCGCGTTCTCCACCGTTCTCGGCTGGAATATGTTCGGCAAGATCAACGTTTGCTATCTGTTCGGCAAGAATGAAAAGACCGAAAAGATCGCCGTTATCGTTTACAACGTGATCTCTCTGGCGTTCATATTCCTCGGCACCCTTGCTTCCAACGATCTGGTTTGGGAACTGAGCGATATGTTCAATCAGCTTATGGTTCTGCCCAACGTTATAGCCCTTGTTGCCTGCGGCGGTATAGTTGCTTCTTTGACCCACTTTGGCAAGAAGAACAAGGGAATAAAGGTAGTAGAATAATCCTAAATCTTACTCATATAGTTCCTTTTGTACTTAACAGTACAAACAAAGACCCGAGCGATCGGGTCTTTGTTTATGCAAGTTTACTCTTTTTCGGATGAGTCAAAACCTATTATACGGCCTTGTGCCAGCTTTGCCGATGGTTTTTCACGCAGCGCATATTCTTCCATCAAATCCCGCATTGCAGCTACGGCTGCATCTACCTGCTTTCTGAACTCATTAGCACTGAGCCGCGCCGCGCCGTTGCCGGCAATGATTATTTGCTCCATTCGGTCCGAGGTTGCAACTTCCACTCGGTAGTTCCTGCTCAATTCGTGCGTGGCTTTTTCAATGTATGTATCGGCCGTTTCGGCCTCTTTAGTATATACCACGGTTATGTTATTCACCTTTTCTATGCTGCCGACATGCCCCTTTATGCGGTATGCATCGAATACAAGTATCAATTCGCATTGCCTTACGCCTTTATAGTTGCACATCAGGTTTATCAGCTTACTTCGTGCCAAGTCCATGTTATCCTTTGCAATGGCGGAAAGGTCGTCCCATGCGAATATTATGTTGTATCCGTCTACCAATAGATAGTCCGGCCCGGTGGGGAAGGGACAAAGTTCGGCTGTGCTTTGGGATTGCTTAGGCGAAGTCCTACGGAATGCGGCAAGCGGGTCGTTCTTTATCGGGCCGTATGTACGCTCGTATATTCTGATAAGCTCCGCTTCGTCTGCACGGGATAGCGGGCGATATGTCGGTATATCAGAAATAGTGTAAGGCTTGGCTTGCGGCCGTAGTGCACGCTCCAGGTGCATATTGTCAAATACTTTGTCCCATTTTACGGTATGGCCAGCGCCGTGGCTGCAAAACACGGAATCGGCCGTGTTGAATGTATCTGCTTCGACATCATAGCCAATTTGGCTTATTACTTCCGCGCTGTTATGGCATTCCCGATATTCGCTGCCGATAAGACTAAGCTTGCCCATGCCGCGGGTATACAGCGCAAGCTGGGAAGAATAGCCCTGCATGGCAGAAACGGGCGCAAAACCACGTATGGTGGCGGATGACTCGCCTTGCTCGGGTGCGCTGAAATCGGCGCACATAAGCTGCATATCGTTCAGTGCGCGGCCTATATATTCGGCGGGTATAGTAAGGCTGAATTCGTACCACGGCTCAAGCAGTACATTTTCCGCCTGCATAAGTCCCTGCCTTACGGCGCGATATGTGGCCTGCCTAAAGTCCCCGCCTTCGGTATGTTTAATATGCGAGCGTCCGGAGACAAGGGTTATTTTCATATCAGTTATAGGTGAACCGGTGAGTACGCCAATATGTGTTTTTTCCATAAGGTGCGTAAGTATAAGCCGCTGCCAATTCTTATCCAGCTTATCTTCAGGACATTTTGACGCAAAAACAAGCCCGCTGCCGCGCTTGAGCGGTTCTAATATCAAATGCACTTCTGCATAATGCCGCAGCGGTTCATAATGGCCAACGCCTTCAACCTTGTTTGCAATGGTTTCCTTATAGAGTATGCCGCCCTGGCTGAAGGATATATCCATATTGAAACGGCTCTTCATAAGGCTTTGCAGCACTTCAAGCTGTATTTCGCCCATAAGGCGAACATGTATCGCCTTTAGCCGTTCGTCCCATATTATGTGCAGTTCGGGGTCCTCGTCCTCAAGCCTTTTTAATGCGGCAAGTGCTTTTGCGGCGTCAAGTCCATTGCCAAGCTGGACGCTGTATGTGAGCACAGGTTCAAGCATAGGCTTTGGTGCGGGCGGCTCTATGCCCAGCCCGTCGCCCGGTTTTGCACGTGTAAGCCCACATACGGCGCATACGCTGCCGGCAAATGCTTCATCAACGGTTCTGAACTTTGCGCCGGAATATATCCTGAGTTGGTCGGCTTTTTCATTCCATGTTCTGCTGCCGTCTGTGCCCGAAAGAATTGATTTTACCTTCAGGCTTCCGGATGTAACTTTAATAAATGTAAGCCGCGCGCCCTGAGCATCGGTTGCTATTTTGAATACTTTCGCGCCGAATTTGGCGTTTCCGGTTATAGGTAAAGTATAGCGTGCTATACAATCAAGGAATCCGTCTACACCGCTCAGCTTTAGCGCGGAACCGAAGCAGCAGGGGAACACAAGGCGGCTTTTTACGGCGGATGCAATCTTCTCATCGCTTATAATGCCTTCGGCCAGATACTCGTTCAGCATGTCCTCGGAACAGGTGGCTAACTCCTCGTAAAAATCATTTATTGGCCTATCGGCTGAAAAATCAATGAAGCCTGCCGAAAGCTTAGTTAATTCAGCTAAAATTTCAGAGCGGGACTTTGATGAGATATCGGTTTTGTTCACGAATACAAATGTAGGCACGCCTGCGCGTTTCAGCAGACGAAAAAGCGTTTCCGTATGGCTCTGAACCCCGTCGGGTGCGCTTATAACCAGTATGGCATAATCCATTGCGCCGAGCGCACGTTCGGTTTCGGCAGAAAAGTCAACGTGACCGGGAGTATCAAGCAATGTAAAAGTGCAACCGGAATAGTTAAGTTCCGCTTGCTTGGAAAAAATGGTTATACCGCGCTGCTTTTCAAGCGCGTGTGTATCTAAAAAGGCATTGCCGTGGTCCACGCGGCCAAGCTTTCTAAGCGTGCCGCTTGCATAAAGCATGGCTTCGCTGAGGGTCGTTTTGCCGGAGTCCACATGGGCCAAAATGCCTATGGTCAGTCGTTTCATTGCGCATCCCAATCAACATATAATATCCATATTATACATAGCCGCAACTATTTATTGCAAGACACCTTGATAAAAATAAGGTGAGGGAATATAATATGGGCTTGTGAGTTATGCAGGAATTGCTGCATATGAATAATGCTGTGGGGTGGGATAAAATTATGAATAACGATCTTACTGTCGGAAAGAGCGAAAAGGTACTGTGGAGGTTTTGCCTGCCGCTGTTTGGCAGCATAATATTCCAGCAGCTTTATAATATTGCAGACAGCCTTGTTGCGGGCAAGTTCATAGGCGAAAATGCGCTTGCAGCCGTTGGCAACAGCTATGAAATAACGCTTATATTCATCGCGTTTGCGTTCGGCTGTAATATTGGCGGATCGGTGGTCGTAGCGCAGTTCTTCGGCGCAAAGCGCATGAAGGACATGAAAACGGCTGTTTCTACCACGTTTATTGCCAGTGGAGTGCTGTGCGCTGTGCTTATGGTGGCAGGGCTGCTGCTTGATGAAAAGATGCTGCTGCTCATCAATACCCCCGCCGAGGTAATGGCGGATTCGGCGCTGTATCTCCGCATATACATTTTCGGACTTCCGTTTGTGTTCTTCTATAATGTTGCAACGGGCATATTCTCCGCGCTTGGCGATTCCAAAACGCCGTTCTACTTCCTTGCGGCATCGTCGCTCAGCAACATTGGTGCGGACATATTGTTCGTTACGGCGTTTAAGATGGGCGTAGCCGGCGTTGCATGGGCAACTTTCATATGCCAGGGCGTTAGTTGCATATTGGCGCTGGTATTTGTTTTTGCAAGGCTGAAAACAGTTGAAACGGAGGAACGCGCGCCGCTGTTTTCCGGTGAAATACTGGGCAAAATAGCCAGAATAGCAATACCGAGCGTTCTGCAGCAAAGCTTTATTTCGGTGGGCAACATAATAATTCAGGGCGTTATAAACACATTCGGTACTGCCGTTATGGCGGGATATTCATCCGGCGTTAAGCTGAACAATCTTGTTATAACATCATTCACAACGCTTGGCAACGGCGTATCCAACTTCACGGCGCAAAACATAGGCGCAGGCAAATACGATAGGGTAAAGAGCGGATACTGGGCCGGAACAAAGATGGTATGGATGCTGTCAGTTCCGCTGATTGCGCTGTATTTCTTCTTTGGGGATAAGCTTTCGATGCTGTTCCTGGAGAATCCGACAGAGCTTGCGCTGAAAACATCCGTAACATATCTCCGCATTCTTGCGCCATTCTATATTGTGGTATCTGCAAAACTTGTTGCGGATGGTGTGCTGCGCGGCTCGGGACGGATGAAGCAGTTTATGGCGTCAACGTTTACTGACCTTTTGCTCAGGGTAGCGCTTGCAGTAGTATTGTCCGGCACGGCGCTCGGTTCTACCGGAATATGGCTTGCTTGGCCGATAGGCTGGTGCGTTGCTACGGCTATATCCATATACTTCTGCCGCCGGGGCATAAAGAGTGCCGGCGTTTGACATATGCGCCGCATAATGATACAATAAATATGAACATGAATATGTTCCGTGTCTGATTGATAATCGATCGGTTAAAAGGGAAGCAGGTTAAAAGCCTGCGCGGTCCCGCCGCTGTATGCGCGAGCGATGCTTCAATATGCCACTGTTTATTACGGGAAGGCGAAGCAAAGCAATGATGCGCGAGCCAGAAGACCTGCACGGAGCAAGCTTCTCCACGCGGATTTGGACACGGAAGCAGCATTAGGATAGCTTTTTATCTATGCCGTTGGAGAATTTTCCGGCGGTTTTTTTATTACGGAGGTTTTAATATGAACATAAACTGGTTTCAGGATCCTGACCATTTGGTATATATAAATGCGGAGAAAAGTCTTGGCGAGCTTGAAAATCGGCTGAAACTGCCGGGACTATGCGAGGCTGCAAATGCCCTGCATGCAGATCCGAACGACGTTGGATACACATTAAAAGGCCCTAAGCGCACCTGCGGCAGACTATTTATACCCGACCTTACATTCAAGCGCCATATTGAAATGGGCGAAAACATATTCCTATTCCTTGGGGAGATGACGGAGTGCTACGTTATATTCTTCCCGATGGATCCGGCGGTAAAAGTATAAGCGCCGCTAAAATATAATTTGCTCCCGATGAGTCCCCTATATGCTTCTTGATTTAATTCAAGGGCATATAGGGGAGTCTTGATTTGACAGATCACATAATTGAGTATATAATAACGATTGTTATACAATTGGTGATATTAGCTATACGAAGAGCATCATAATAGGAGATGATAGACCATGCCGCCTAAGACCAAGTTTTCAAGGGAAGATATTGTTAATGCAGCATTTGAACTGACGCGGGAAAAGGGAATAGAGAAAATCACCGCACGCGACATAGCTGAAACGGGATGTATGTCGACCAGGCCTATGTTCAATTATTTTTATTCGATAGACAAACTTCGCGGCGCCGTGCTTGAAATCGCGAAGGAACTGTTTGATGAATACATAGAGGACGGGTTGAAGTATTCAGTGCCGTTTCTTGGATTCATGTCAGAATATATTCAGTTTGCTAAGGACGAGCCGATGCTTTATAAGGCGCTGTTCATTTCAAAGGTAGACGAGAAAAAACCGAGCACGATAGCGGCGATGGAGCAATCGAAAGCTGCGCTGAGAAAATCGCTGATGCGCACATATAAGATGGATGCCGATACGGCGGATTGCTACTTTAGGGACATGTGGCTTGTCGTGAACAGCTTGGCTACGCTTATAGTTACGGATTCGAACCCATATGCGGATTGGCAGATAAACGCTATTCTTACAGAGTTCAGCCTAAGTTTGTGCATGGCAGCTAAGAACATAAAGGGCTTCGCAAACGGTAATTACGACCGCGATGCTATATTGAGCGAGCTTGTGGCGCGCAAGCATGTGGCCAACGCAAGGGCGGAGATAAAAGCAAAGCGTACGAAAATAAACGATATACCGGCAATAATAGCAGGCGAGCCAAGCGACAAGGCGTTTTTGTATATACATGGCAAGATGGGCTATAAGGAAGAAGCGTATAATTTTGCGCAATACGCCTGCCCACAGGGCTATCAGGTTATAGCGATAGACCTGCCGGAGCATGGTGATCGGAAAAACAGCAAGGAAAAGCTGTTTCCGTGGATGGCTGCGCCTGAGATTAAAAGGACATACGAGCTGCTTTCGGAAAGATATAGCTCAATCAGCGTTTGTGCTGTGAGCATAGGCGCATGGTTCAGCATGCTTGCGCTGCAGGATAAGAAGATAGATAAGGCAATGTTCATATCGCCTATTGTAGACATGGAAAAGCTGATATGTACAATGATGGAATGGGCTGGGGTCACAGAAGAGGAACTTGCTGAGCGCATAAAGATACCAACTGATTTCGGCGAAACGCTCAACTGGAACTATCTTAGCTGGGTGCGAAAAAATCCATATAAATGGGACAAGCCGACGGATATTATATATGGCGGCAAAGACAACATGACACCGAGAGAGACAATAGAAAGATTTTCGAAATCCTGTGCAACAACGCTTACAGTAATGGAAAAAGGAGAGCATTGGTTCCATACTCCGGAGCAGATGAAGGTGCTTAATCGTTGGATGAAAGCCAATGTGCAGGAATAAGTAAACATTGCCCGGACTTTGTTGACCAAAGACCTGGTTATATGTATAATAAACGCAACTGCCGTTGCACAACACTGCTGAAGCATTAAGGAGACGCATTATGCCGCCAAAGTTTATGTTCACGAAAGAACAGCTGATAGAGGCATCATTGAATATAATACGGCGCGGAGGACCGCAGAGCCTTACGGCAAGGTCGCTAGCGGGAGAGCTCGGCTGCTCGGTAAAGCCTATATTTGGCCTGTTCAAGAACATGGAGGAGGTCCGGCTGGAAACCATAAAGGCGGCGGATAGGATATACCGCGGATACATAGGCGCCGCATCGCATGCCGAAGAAAAGCCGTATAAGGCCATGGGCATGGCATATATACGCTTCGCTACCGAAGAAAAGGAGCTGTTCAAGCTGCTTTTTATGCGGGACAGGTCGGCCGAAAACATAAATGATGACAGCGGTAAGGATGTTACGGAGGCAATAGTTAAGCTTATATCCAAAAATACGGGCCTTAACGAGAAAACAGCATATATGCTGCACCTTGAAACGTGGCTGTATGTTCACGGCATAGCAACCATGATAGCAACGAACTATCTTGAATGGGACAGCGAGTTTGTGAGCAATGCGCTGACGGATTGCTATACCGGCCTGCTGCACAGGTTCAAAACGAAAGCTTTGGACGTCATTTCATAAGCTTTTGCGCAAGTATACCCGCGCCAATAAGCCCCGCACTGTTGCCAAAGCGGGCACTGCGTATATTTACGTCAAAACCTGGCGCTGTCAATTCGCTTACCTTTGACGTGACCATATTGAATACATTCTCATCTTCCATTATGCCGCCGCCTATTATTATGCAGGCGGGGTTGAATATGTGCATAAGCGAGGCTAAGCCTTCGGCTACCTGCTTAGCCCAGCCGTCAACAAGGGCATATACATCGCTGCGATCAAGCTGAGCGGTTATCGCGCGTCCATCGCAAAGAGAGGCATCCATTGCCTTCGCCTGTTCAACCAGACGGGTAACGCTTGCAATGTTTTCATAGTATTCGCCGTTCATGTATATCATGCCGAACTCACCGGCAGACCAGTTTGCTCCATGATATACCGCGCCGCCGCGAACTATCGCACCGCCTACGCATGTGCCGTAAGTAAGGCAGAGCACATCCGCTGTGACATCGGCGCTAAGTGCGTTTGATTCAGCAATGGCCATGCAGTTAGCATCGTTTTCCACGGCTACGGGTACGCCAAACGCGCCGAATTCGGTTTTCAGATTCTTACCAGTATAGCCGGGGATAAGGTGAGGCGGATCGTATATTATTTCGCCGGTGTCGCAGTTAACCTGCCCGCGGGTACATATGCCGATCGCATCAATATTGGTAATGCTTCCACATGCATTGCATATACGTTCAATCAATGTATCCGCACCATCTTGTCCGCAGGTGGGGAAGGAGGACACATCCTTCAGAACACCATCTTCATATATACCATGCTTTACGAATGTTCCGCCTATGTCAAATACCGCAGCTTTCATTTACAGCTAACCTTAACCTTTCTTTTTATGCACACAGTATACCATATGAAAGAAGAAAATCACACCCTGTTATAAAATTGGCAGCAAAAGAGTTTGCACGCTGTATTGACAATATCAAACGAGCGTGATATGCTTTGTACAACTTAATTAACATGGTGTTAATAAACGCGGAACGTGTGAAGCACCACATTATAGGAGAATTTAAAGTTTTGCGGGATTCTCGCAGAAATATTATAAAACAGAGAGGAAAACCAAGATGAAGAAGATTCTTGCTATCGTGCTTTGCCTGGTGATGGTCCTCGGCGTAGTTGGCTGCCAGTCCAATACTCCCGCCGATACCGATGAACCCAAGCAGACAAACGATAACAACACACCCGCTAACACCGATGCTCCTCAGACATCCGGTGAGCCGGCAGAGGAAAGTCCCTATGTAGAGGACGCTACCTTCCGCTATCTGTATCCTTCGGAGATCTCTACGCTGAACTATCTGGCGACGAGCTCCACCGAAGACTTCAAGCCCGCGTCCAACTTTGTTGACACGCTGATAGAGTATGACCAGTATGGCGTTGTGAAGCCCTGCCTTGCGACCAGATGGGAAACCTCTGACGACGGTCTCGTTTGGACATTCCATCTGCGCGAAGGCGTGAAGTGGTATGACTGCGAACTGAACGAATATGCCGACGTTACCGCCGACGACTTCGTTTTCGGCGCCGAGTGGATACTGACCCCCGCCAACGAATCCGACAACGTGGATACCCTTGCAAACGTTATAGTGAACGCCAAGGAATACTTTGACGGCACCGTGACCGACTTTGCAGAGGTTGGCGTAAAGGCCCTTGACGAGCATACCCTCCAGTACACACTGAAGGACACTTGCCCGTACTTCCTATCCATGATGACCTATGTTGCCTTCATGCCCGCCAACAGGCAGTTCGTTGAAGAGTGCGGCGAATACTACGGCACTTCCAACGACACCCTGCTTTACAACGGCGCATACTACTGCACCAGCTGGGAACCCCAGAACGAACTGGTGATGGAGCGCAACGACAATTATTGGGATGCCGAGAACGTATCTATAAAGACCGTTTACGGCAAGTACAATGCCGAAGCCGAAGCACTTGCGCCTGAAATGTATCTGCGCGGCGAGATCGACGAAGCCACTATCCCCGTAGAAATACTGGACAGCTGGATGAACGATCCCGAAAAGCAGAACATCGTCCGCCCGAATCGTCCCACTTACGATGCAATGTGGTGGTTCTTCGATTTCGATCCCCATATGGACGAAACCTATGACAACGATGCGTTTAAGACCGCCGTTAACAACCGCGCCTTCCGTCTTTCCATTGTTTATGGTATAGACCGCGTTAAGGCCATGAGCTGCTACGATCCTTACAGCCCGGAAGAATACCTGATGAACACCATCACTCCTCCGAACTTCGTTGCAGTAGACGGTAAGGATTACACCATGACCGGCGAACTTGAGGCCGTTACCGAACAGAACTGGTTCCAGCCCGAAACCGCTCTCCAGTACAAGGAACAGGCCATGGCCGAACTGAGCGCGCAGGGCGTGACCTTCCCGCTCGTGTTCCCGTATTACTATCGTGTAGACCAGGCTAACCAGGATCTGGTTGCCCAAGTAATCGAGCAGCAGCTCGAAGAGCTCCTTGGTAAGGACTATATCGACATCGTTCCCGTTGCCGGTCCTGCCAACAACTACAACTCCGAAGTCCGTAACGCCGGCAAGTATGGCCTTATGGAAGAAGGTTGGGGTCCTGACTTTGCGGATCCTGTGACCTATGCCGATCCTTGGGGTCTCAGCTGGAGCTACAACAACCGTTCCATGTGCACTCAGGAAGAGTACCTGACCGGTTATGTTTACACTCAGGAAGACTATGACAACGGCGTTATAGACGATGCCGACTATGTTGGCGCACAGCAGCAGATATACGACAAGATGGTTCAGGAAGCTACCGCCGAGAAGGTAGACCTGGCCAAGCGTTATGAACTGTTTGCCAAGGCCGAAGCGTGGCTGGTAAACGAAGGTATCGTTATACCGTTCCGTGTATTCTCCAACGGCTACGTTGCCAGCAAGCTGACCGTGTTTGATGGCGAATATTCCTCCTTCGGCGTGTCCATCTGGCGTTACAAGGGCAAGCATGTCCTTAAGGAAGCCATGAGCCTGACCGATTATCAGGAACAGTTTGCACAGTGGAAGCTTGACCGCGAGGCTGCTCTTGCCGCGGCAGAATAAGACCGAATCATAAACCATATCGCGGGGGCGTGGGGTGTTTTCGCCTAATGCCTCCCGCTGCTTTACGCCATTCTTAGAAAGGAGCCGCTGCTTGCTCACCTTAGCGGCACGCGGATGATGCCCCATGTTGGAATATATCCTCAAGCGCACGGCGGGCGCGATAATATCGCTGTTCGTCGTAATAACGCTGATATTCGTATTGCTGCGCCTTATGCCGATGGAAGGCTACTTCGGTGCGGAGTACGATAAGCTTAGCGAAGAAGTTCGCGCAAGTATGCTGGCAGAAAAAGGGCTGGATCAGCCGATATATGTCCAGCTGTTCAATTTCTATAAAAGCCTGTTTCAGGGCGACCTTGGTAAATCCTGGATATATCGCCCGAATTACCCCATAGTAAAAATACTAGAAAAGAAAATACCTTATTCGCTTAAAATAGGTATTATATCAATGATATTCTCGCTTATAGTAGGCATACCTCTCGGCGCCGTGATGGCGCGTTTCAAAGGAAAATTTGCGGATAAGCTCGGCACGGCGTTCATTGCCATTGTCGAGGCGCTCCCTACGGCTGTGTTGATGCTGTTTTTGCAGCTGTTTTTTTCAAGCTGGTTCAATCTATCGCTGTTGTTTGACAAAAACAACTATGCCACATGGGTGCTGCCGATATTCTCCATATCGCTGCTGAGCATATGCTCATACGCGATGTGGATGCGCCGCTATATGATAGATAATATAAACATGGACTATGTAAAGCTTGCGCGCGCAAAGGGCGTGAGCGGGAGCAGAATAATGTTCCGCCATGTATTTAAAAACGCATTCGTGCCTATGGCGCAGTTCCTGCCCGGTTCGGTGCTTTCAACAATAATCGGTTCAATATATATTGAGCACCTTTATTCCATACCCGGAACCGGCAGCCTGCTGATAGACGTTATACAGCTTCAGGACAACACAATGGTTCAGGCGCTGGTGCTTATATATGCCGCGATAGGCATTGCCGGAATGTTCCTTGGTGACGTGCTGATGGCGCTCATTGATCCGCGCATAAGCTTCGTAAAGAAAGGAGACGACCGTTAAAATGGCAGATAAGAAGAAAAAACTCCTTTTTAACAGGCAGATGCGCCGCATAGACGAACTGGATCAGCACATACAGGAAGGCCTTGCGCTGGAGCAGGCGGATAAAGAACTGCCTATGTATGATGCGGCGGATTATACCGCCGAGCAGATAGCCGCAATAGACCCTAAATGGTTTGAACTGCATGGCTTTAACGAGCAGGATGCCGAGCGCACGGCATATTCAAACTATTCATACTGGGCGAGCACGTTCAAAAACTTTTGGCGTAACAGGGCTGCGCGCATACTGATAGTCGCGCTGATAGCGATAATTGCCTTCGCTTTCATTCAGCCGCTGCTGCCCAATCAGCATGACCCCGTTACAATAAACAATGACCCCGAAACCGGCATGCACCTTCGCAACCTTGCGCCGTGCAGCGAATACTGGTTCGGAACAAACGCAATAGGTCAGGACCTTTGGGCAAGGGTATGGGCCGGCACGCGCACGTCCATAATAATCGGCCTTGTGGTCGCGCTGAGCGATCTTATATTTGGCGTTATAATAGGCATGGCATGGGGTTACGTAAGGAGTCTTGATAAAGCGCTGACGGAGATATATAATGTAATAAGTAATATCCCGCAAACGCTTATATTGATCCTTGTAAGCTACATACTGCGCCCGAGCATGACCACCATAATCATATCCATGTGCATGGTCGGTTGGATGGCCATGGCCCGCTTTATCCGCAATCAGGTCGTTATATTCCGCGATAGGGACTATAATCTGGCATCCCGCTGCCTTGGCAGCAGCACGCTGAGGATAGTTGTAAAGAACCTGCTGCCGCAGATGGTTTCGGTAATAATGCTGCAAACTTCGCTTGCAATTCCCGGCGCCATAGGCGATGAGGTATTCCTTACCTATATCGGCCTTGGTATACCCACATCCCAAGCTTCGCTGGGCAATCTGGTTGAAGCCGGCCGCGTACTGATGATGGACAGCACGTTGAGATATCAGCTTGTGTTCCCGGCGGCCGTTGTGGCGTTTATAACTATTGCGTTCTATATCATCGGCAATGCGTTCAGCGATGCGGCCGATCCTAAGAATCACGTTTAAGGAGGCGCAGCATGGAAAACTATTTGCAGAACAAAGAAGTTATTCTTTCCGTAAAAGACCTTAGTGTGCGCTTCAGCCTGAGAGGAAAAAGCCTGCACGCGATACGCGGCGTGAGTTTGGACGTATATAAGGGCGAAAGCCTTGCCATAGTTGGCGAGTCCGGCTCAGGCAAGTCGGTGCTGACCAAGAATTTCATAGGCCTACTTGACAAAAACGGCGCCATAGATAAGGGCGAGATACTTTTTGAAGGAATGGATCTGGCCAAGTTCAAAACGGAACGGGAATGGGCGAAAATACGCGGCAAGAAAATTGCCATGGTAATGCAGGACCCCATGACCAGCCTTAACCCGCTGAAAACGATAGGTTGGCAGATAAGCGAAGCACTTATATTGAATCGCGGCATGAACCACGCTCAGGCCAAGGCGGAAACGCTGAACATACTGAAGGACGTTGGCATATCGGAGCCTGAAAGGCGTTACAAGCAGTATCCGCATGAGTTTTCGGGCGGCATGAGGCAAAGGGTGGTAATAGCCATAGCCGTTGCGTGCTCGCCGGAAATACTGATATGCGATGAACCCACGACCGCGCTTGACGTTACGATACAGGCGCAGATACTTTCGCTTATAAAGGATCTGTGCCGCAAATACGGCATGACCACAATATATATTACGCATGACCTTGGCGTTGTAGCCAACGTTGCGGACAGGATAGCCGTTATGTATGCCGGCGACATAGTTGAAGTGGGTACGAGCGAAGAAGTGTTCTTCGATCCCAAGCATCCGTATACATGGGCGCTTATGTCAAGCCTTCCGCAGCTTGGCGAAAAGGGTCATGAGCTTTACTCCATCAAGGGTACGCCGCCCAAACTTTTCGGCGTGATACGCGGCGATGCTTTTGCTCCGCGTAATCCACAGGCGCTGAAGATAGACTACATGGTGCGTCCGCCGTATTTTGAGGTTTCACCCACGCATAAGGCACGCACCTGGCTGCTTGATCCGCGCGCACCAAAGATCGACCCTCCCGAATGCCTGAAGCGGCTGAAGGAGCTTGAAATCATAGAAAGCGGTGATATGGATGAGTAACGAAAACGTGGTGATAAAAACGCCGCTTCTCAGCGTGAGGAATATGGATGTCACCTTCGGCAAGGGCAGGAATGCGTTCAAGGCCGTAAATGACGTAAGCTTTGATGTATATCGCGGCGAAACGTTTGGCCTGGTTGGTGAATCAGGCTCCGGCAAAACCACGATAGGCCGCGCCATAATACGCATAAATAAGCTTTCCGCGGGCGAAGTGATATACGATGGCAAGCGTATATCAGGCCAGATAGATCACGAGACTGACCGCGAGGTGATAAAGAATATCCAAATGATATTCCAGGATCCTATGGCCAGCCTTAACGAACGCGCAAAGGTTGACTATATTGTGAGCGAAGGGCTTACCAACATAAGGCATGACCTGAGCCACGAGGAGATAGAGGAACGCGTGGCGAAGGCGCTGCTGGATGTTGGCCTACTGCCTGAATTTGCAAGCCGTTTTCCGCATGAGTTTTCCGGCGGACAGCGCCAGCGCATAGGCATAGCGCGCTGCCTTGTTATGGACCCGGAGTTTATAATAGCGGACGAGCCCATAAGCGCGCTGGATGTATCCATACGCGCGCAGGTGCTGAACCTTATGAGCAAGCTGCAGCAGGAACGCGGGCTGACGTATCTCTTCATAGCGCACGATCTTAGCGTTATGCGCTTCATATGCAACAGAATAGCCGTTATACACAGGGGCGTTATAGTTGAACTTGCTGAGACGGAGGAACTGTTCAAGCATCCGCTGCATCCGTATACGCGCGTTTTGCTTTCCGCTGTGCCGGTACCAAATCCGCATGTTGAGCAGAAGAAAAAGGTGCTTGTATACGATCTGTCATGCCATAACTATTCGGCAAACGAACGGCCTATATGGACGGAGATCGCCCCGGGGCATTTTGTCCGCGGCAGCGAAAGGGAACTGAACGCTTACAGGGAAAAGCTTGAGAAGCGGTAATATAACGGAGGAATAATAAATGTATCAGACGTCGCCAAAGTCGCAAGCCGACCTGAAATTTCATAATTTAAAGCTGGTGTTCGATCTGGTCAAGCGGGAAGGACCTATTTCGCGTGCATCGCTTGCAAAGCGCACGGGACTGAGCCCGACCAGCATGACGCGCATAGTTAACGTATTAAAGCGCATAGGGCTTATATCTGAGCATTCCGTTGCGCAGGCGGGCATTGCGGGAAGGCCGAGCACACTGCTTGAAATATGCGCCGATGCGGCGTATTGCCTGTGCGTTGATGCCATGCCGAACGTAAGTAAGGTAACGCTTGTTGATATGGCGACCAAGCAGGCAGTATATCGCGAACTGGTCACCGTCAGCGGTACGGCGTTTGAAACCGTTACGGATGAGTTGAATGCAATGCTTGGCGAAATGTGCCGCGATGCAGGCATAATGAGGGACAGGATAGCGTGCTGCGGCATGAGCATATCTGGCCACGTTTTAAGGAATGGCTACATAGCAGCATCGAGCCAGATGCAGTGGGCGGACATAGACGGCGTAGGAATACTTGAAAGGGCGCTGGACATGCCGGCAATAGTTGAGAACGACTGCAAGGCGGCATTGCTTGGCGAACAATATCTGCTTTCCTGTGCGGGCGAAAGCACGGCAAATATGGCATATGTTAAGTTTGGCTGGGCAGGCGTTGGCAGCGCGGCAATGGTGGACGGTATGCTGCTACGCGGCAGCCGTAACGCCGCGGGCGAAATCGGCCATTTTAATTCGCAGCTTGAAGGCCTTTCGGGGGATAAGTGCGAATTCAAAGGCTGCTTTGAACATACGATAAGCGAATCCGCCGTGATAGAGCATGCGCGGTCAATAAATCCAGCATGCGCATCACTTGCGGGCGTAAATGAAGCCATCGCAAACGGAGATGAGCGGATAATTAAGCTGATGAACGACATATGTGAATATATAGCCATAGCCGTGAGTGACATTTCCTGCGCATATAATTCGGATAGGATAATACTTAGCGGCAACATAATAACCAACCTTGCCGACTGCTATCAAAATGTGCTGCGTTATGTTGAAAGGCGGCTTACGCGTTCCGTGCAGCCTAATTTGCAGGTATGCTTATCCAAAATGGGCACGAATGCAAGCCTGTACGGCATGAGCTGCCTGGCAGTAGAAGAAACGATAAAGCGCCTTTTGAGCAACGATACGGGATTTTAACATATGAAACTGATTGAGACAAAGAATTACGATGAACTTAGCCGCGTGGCTGCCGATATGCTGATAAGCGAAATAAAGGCAAAGCCGGACTGCGTGCTGGGCCTGGCAACGGGCAGCACGCCCATAGGCACTTATGATAAGCTTATTGAAGCATATAAGTCCAACGAGGTATCCTTTGCCAAAGTAAAGAGCATAAACCTTGACGAATACGTTGGCATAAGCTGGTCGAACACGGAAAGCTACAGATATTTTATGAATGAGCATCTGTTTGACCATGTGGATATAGACAAGACGAATACGCATGTGCCAAACGGCTTGGCAGGAGATCTTGACGAAGAATGTGCGCGCTATGATGCGCTGTATGACCGGATAGGCCCTGTTGATATACAGGTGCTTGGCATTGGCCTGAACGGGCACATTGGCTTCAATGAACCCGGCACTTCGCTCAGCGCGCCAACGCACATAGTTAAGCTAAGCGACAGTACACGCCAAGCAAACAGCCGAAATTTCACATCGCTTGACGCCGTACCGTATAAAGCGATAACGCTTGGCATGGCCGGAATAATGAAGGCGAAGAAGATAGTGCTGCTGGCATCGGGTCCGGCAAAGCGGGACGCGATAGAAAAAACCGTGTTTGGCGAAGTAGACCCGCATGTCCCTGCAAGTTTTTTGCAGCTGCATCCGGACGTTACGATAATTTGCGATTTTGCATTGACAAATAAAAAGGAGTAATCATATGAAAAAAGAGAAGCGCATATTGAGCATAGGCGCCCATCCGGACGATGCGGATACCTATTGCGGCGGCCTGCTTTCCAAACTGCGCGACAAGGGCTGGCAGGTGCGTTTGCTTTCCGTTACGGATGGAAGTGCGGGCACATATCACGCCGAAGTAACAAGGGAAGAACTCAAACTTCAGCGCCGCAGCGAGGCTGCCGCGAGCGGAAGGCTGCTTGGCGGCCGTTACGACGTGCTGGATTACCCGGACGGGCAGCTTCAGGTTACCCTTGAAGCGCGCGAGCACCTTATCCGCTATATTCGCACGTTTGCACCGGATGTTATACTGACCAACCGCACCAACGACTACCATGCGGACCACAGGAACGTTTCCCTGCTGGTGCAGGATGCATCTTTCCTGCTTACGGTGCCCAAAATCTGTCCGGATACGCCGTATCTTGAAGATACTCCGGCCATACTTTTCTGGGGCGATGATTTTATGAAGCCCTATCCGCATCAGCCGGACATTATTGTGCCGCTGGCGGATGAAAGAATGGATCTGAAGGTGAAGCTTGCAAGCTGCCACGAATGCCAGTATTTTGACTGGATGTATTGGCCGCACCATACCGAACGCATAGATTGGCCGCGCGAAAAGCAGGTGGCAATGCTGAGCGAACGTTACCATGCAGGCAGTCAGGCCGAGGCTGACCGCCTGCGCGGCAAGCTTACCGAGCTTTACGGCGTTGAATCCGCCGCGAAGATTCGCAATGTTGAAACCTATGAGGTAAGCGAATACAGCGGACCCATAGACGAAGAATTCCTGACAATAGCAAAAAGCGTAGAATAAACCCTCTCCTTAAACAATGCGCAGAAGCCGCCGATCTCTTGGCGGCTTTTTGCGCAATAATAACGTCGATTCTTCGCAAAACACGGCTTGACTAAATTGTCTGCTTGGGCTATATTCATCGTAAATACAAAATGATGGAGGCGTAATATGAGCAAAAAGTTAGTTGCATATTTTTCAGCCAGCGGAGTTACCGCATCCCTTGCCAAGAATTTGGCGGCGGCGATAGGTGCGGATCTTTTTGAAATAGAGCCCGTGATCAGATATGCCAAGGCAGATCTTGACTGGACGAACAAAAAGTCCAGAAGTTCGGTTGAAATGAACGATAAGTCGTCCCGCCCCGCTGTGGCAAAAAAGCTTGGCAACATGAGTGAATACGATGAAGTATTCGTGGGATTCCCCATATGGTGGTACATCGCACCCACTATAGTGAATACCTTCCTTGAAGGTTACGACCTTGCGGGCAAGACAATAATTCCGTTTGCTACATCAGGCGGCAGCGGCATGGGCGAAACCAATGAATACCTTGCAAATAGCTGCAAGGGTGCAAAGCTTGTTGAGGGCAAGGTTCTCCGCCGCAATGCCTGCGCAGATGAACTGAAAAAGTGGGCGGATGAAGTTGTGAAATAATGATTGCAGCGCCGAATCGATCAAATGGCTGATGCGGCGCTGTGTTTTATTTGAGGGTGGCATAGCTATGTTTTTTGAACGTACGTGTGAAATAATAGGTGAATTAAAGGCAGATAAAGCTATTTCAGATGACGTGGCAACACATGCCATGGAGATTTTGTCATGGAACACAGATGCCGAAAACAGTGTTAAAACGCTTGAAAGATTTATGTTTTTTCTTCAGCACCATGCAGAGGATGAAAATAAAATCTGGGAAAACATAGTTATGGAAATCCCGTATGAAGTGCTTTCTGATGAGGTCATTACTCATTTGTATCGCAATCATATTGCTGATATTGAGCTTGCGCATTTACCATTATCAGATAAGTGGCTTAGGAAGTATTCAAAGTACGATGATGAGGCGGCTATAAATCTGGGCAAAAGAATGTATTCTGATGGGCGATATTCGGCGCTTACTTTTTTTGAGTTTTTGTCGGAATACCGGAACAATAGCCGCGTGCTTGAAATACTGCTGCGTAGTTCAATGGTAGACTTTGCTAAGGCTAATGCTCTAATGATGATATGCGATGCATCAAATGACGAATATATAAAAGGATTATCGGAAAACGTAAGGAAATATGTTCAGATAAGCTTTACTACGGACATTGAACTAATTGAGAAAATGTATTCGGAATGGCATGATTCAAACGTTCTGATGGCTATTTCACAGAATACTAATACACCTGAGTCGATATTAAACGAACTTACTAACCTTAGAAAAACGAAAGATGCATCAACCATTAGGGTGAACGCAGCAAATACGTTGAGAATAAAGAGGGTACTGCAAAAGAGAATGGATGGAAGATAGGACATGTACCAAATACTAAAGCAGGCTTATGAACAGGGTATGGTAATTTCGGTATATATAGCGGATCGATTACATCACATGCGAATATAAGGAATATCATGAAGATGAAGAATAAATGAATGTGAAGGGTCAAATTTGATTATTTGACCCTTCAGTATGCTGTCTACTTCAACTTCTGCACGCCGTTTACATCTATCATGGTGTCTCCTGTAAGGAGCAGTTCGCTTACCGTTACGAACTCATAGCCCTGTTCCTGAGCGGTTTTAAGGAGTGTCGGCAAGTACTCCTTTATCTTGTAGCCATTGTTGTGGCAAAGTATTATGCAGCCCGGATGCAGTTTGGGTATCACGGTGTCGAGTATTGTCTTTGCGCTGCGTTCTTCTTTCCAGTCTATGGTATCACTGGTGGATGCAGGATGGAACAAGGCAAAAAGTGCTGAAAAATGGGCGATTTTTGATTGCTAAAAAGACGATAGTTATAAGAATAACAAAGCACAAATGTTCGAATGGTATCATTTTAGCCAAAATTAAGAATATCGGACTATGATAAGAATAAGTATGTTTATTTTCTTTACTTAAAAGGTTGAGACATTTTATAAAGTATGATAAAATAAGACAATAAAAAGCATGATATATGCTTTTTACGCCGAATGGACTATTGTGCAAAATGCACAAATAAACATACTTTGCCATATGAGAGCATTCGGCGCATAGACCGACCGCTTGGCTCGACGCGCCATTGCACGCGGGCAGTAAGCCGCCGGAAAATAGAAAGCGAGCAGCTGTAGTTCATGACTACGGTTGCCGAAGGCATATCTAAACAAGCCTTCACGAATTGAACACACAGAACAAACAGAACTTCCATTGACCTGCGGAATGAATGTCGCGGGCTTTTGTAGCGCTTATAGGGGCTTTTAATGCTGACGGACAAACAATGCAGTATAATTAACAGGCACTTGACGGAGAACGTTGAGCCGCGCAAGGTAGCGGCGTATCTCTGCCTGAATATGGGCCTGCTGCTTGGCGAGGTCACCGCGCTGCGCCGTCAGGATATAGACATTGATGCGGGAGTGTTGCATATACGCAACGTTGCAGGGCGCGGGGAAGGCGGAACGGCGTCTGACCCGGTGGAGCTTATCCCATCGGACGCGCCGCGCGATTTGCCCATGCCGCAGAGCGTTAAGCAATTCATTGCGGATAACATCGGCCTGTATCATAGCAATGATAGCTTCATTATGAGCGGTGAAGAAACGCTGCCGCCGTTTAGGCTTATGCAGGTGCTGCTCAGCACCATGAACGAAAGGTATCATATTGCGGACAAGCTTTCATCTATGGAGCTTCGCTATGCGTTCATACGGCAAAAGCTTGAAGCGGGCGTGGATATGTACAGCCTTTGTACATATCTCGGGCAGAACAAGCGTCCGGACGTGATAGTAAAGCGTTTTGCACAGTACTGCCGCGCTGATTTAGCATCCGTTGTGTGCTCAAAAACAGAGAGCGTGGAACAGCCGCAGAATGCGCCGAAGCATATGAACCTGCTGATACTCGGCGCAGGCGGACAGGGGCAGGTAGTACGCGAAACAGCTGAAGCAATAGGCGTGTTTGAGAAGATAGCGTTCTTTGATGATAACACGGATCTTCCGGGCGTGCTGGACACGCTTGGCAACTGCAAAAAGCATCTTAATGAATATCCGATGGCGTTCGTGGCGATAGGCAACAATGCGCTGCGCCGCAAGTTGACGGAACAGTTGCAGGCGGCAGGCTTTATCGTGCCGGTGCTCAAGCATCCAACCGCAACCATCAGCCCCGCAGTTGAGGCCGGCGCGGGAACGATTTTTGAAGCAAAAACCATAGTCAGCCCCGCCGTGAAGATAGGAAAAGGCGTCATACTCGCCAGCGCATCGATAGTTGAGCATGGCGCGGTGATCGGCGATTACAGCCACGTTGAAGCCGGAACGATAATCCGCAAAGGCGCGGTCGTAAAGGCAGGGGTGAGGGTGAATAACGTAAATGCTAATGAGATAGACGAAAGCCATTTCAGGGAAGGAGAAAGAAATGGGTAGACGACTTTTGCTTGCCAGCCCGCATATGTCGGACGAAGGATTTGAGCTTGAATACGTTCATGATGCATTCAATAAGAACTGGATAGCGCCGCTGGGGGAAAACGTGAACGGCTTTGAAGCCGATATGGCGCAATATATCGGTGCGGAGCATACTGTTGCGCTGTCGTCGGGTACGGCGGCAATACATTTGGCAATGATAATGCTTGGCATTGGCGCAGGGGACACCGTGTTTTGCCAAAGTCTTACGTTTTCGGCATCAGCTAACCCCATAGCATATCTTGGTGCAAAGCCTGTTTTCATCGATTCTGAGCGCGAAACATGGAATATGGATCCGTTTGCGCTGAGAAAAGCGTTTGAACTTTACGGCAAGCCTAAGGCTGTCGTGATAGTGCACCTGTACGGCAACCCAGCAAAGCTTGATGAGATAGCAGCCATATGCGCCGAGCATGACGTGCCGCTTATTGAAGATGCAGCGGAGGCGCTCGGTTCAGAATACAATGGGCAGAAGTGCGGCACGTTTGGTCGCTTTGGCGCGCTGTCATTTAATGGGAACAAGATAATAACCACATCAGGCGGCGGCATGCTGCTGTGCGAATATGAGGATGATGCTAAGCATGCGTTGAAGCTTGCCACACAGGCGCGCGAGAATGCGCCGTGGTATCAGCATGAGGAAATAGGCTACAACTACCGCATGAGCAACATTTCCGCAGGCATTGGCCGCGGACAGATGAAGGTACTGCCGCTGCGTGTGGAGCAGAAGCGCGCCATATACGAGCGGTACTGTGAAGGGCTGAAAGGTTTGCCTATAACAATGCAGCCTGAGCTTGACTGTGCAAAGCCGAACCGCTGGCTTTCGACTTTGCTTATGGATAAGGACTGCGGAATCACACCGACGGATGTGCTGAAGCACCTTGCGGAGCATGACATGGAAGGTAGGCATCTCTGGAAGCCGATGAACCTGCAGCCCGTGTTTGCATTCGCGCCGTTTGTAAAGGTTAATGAAGAAGCGGTGTGCGATGATTTGTTTGCGCGCGGCGTATGCTTGCCGAGCGACACGAAGATGAGCATGGACGATGTTGACCGCGTGTGCGCTGCCATACGGGAGATGTTCTGATGCGGCATAAGGCGGGGTTTTATGAAAAATACATCAAGCGCCTGCTGGACATTGTGCTGTCCGGGTGTGCGCTGATCGTTCTGTCGCCGCTGCTGCTGGTGACGGCGATTCTTGTGCGCGTGAAGCTCGGAAGCCCTGTGATCTTCTGCCAAGAGCGTCCGGGAAAAGATGAAAAGATTTTTAAACTCCATAAGTTCCGCAGCATGACCGATGCGCGGGACGAAAACGGCAATCTGCTGCCGGATAATGACCGGCTGACGGGCTTTGGGAAGAAGCTGCGCTCTCTGAGCATTGACGAGCTGCCGGAGCTGTGGGACATCTTCCGCGGAAAGATGAGCATAGTAGGGCCAAGGCCGCTGCTTGTCAAGTATCTGCCGCTCTATAATGAAGAACAGAGACACCGCCATGATGTACGCCCGGGCTTAACTGGTTGGGCGCAGGTGCATGGCCGTAACCTGACCTCGTGGGAAGAACGCTTCAAGTACGACATCGAGTATGTAACGAATATCAGCTTTGCATTGGATTTGAAGATAACTATAGTGACAATCCGCTGCGTCTTTGCTCGTGAGGGAATCAATGCGGAAGGCAGCGCAACGATGGAAGACTTCATTGGGAATGCAGAAATGTAGAGTAAACGGTGAGGAGAATATGGAGGATATTATTCTTATTGGCGGAGGACAGCATTGTGGTGTTGTTTTATATAATATAGAACAACAAGGCAAGTATCGAGCTATAGGTGTACTAGATAGCGCTATTGAAAAAAAGGGGACGTATGCGCATGGAATCGAAGTATTAGGCGATTATAGTCAACAGAACCTTAAACGCATACAAGATGAATATAGAATTAACAGGTTTTTTATTGCATTTGGCGCGATGAAATATAGGAAAGATGTATTTCTATATATGCAAAGACAAGGCTGGCAGGCAGTAAACATTATTCATCCCGATGCAGTGGTTTCGTCTCATTCAAAATTAGGGAACGGAATACTAATTGAGTGCGGGTGTCTTGTTACACCTAACCCGATAATTGGTGATAATGTTGTTGTTAATACTGGATCGCAAGTTAATCATGATAATATAGTCGAAAGCCATACATACATTGCTTCTGGAGTAATCCTATCTGGAGGAGTTTCAATAGGCGAGAACACATTGATAGACGATGGTGTGATAATAACATTAGGAAAACATATTGGTAGCAATTGCATAATTGGGGCAGGAGCAGTGGTTACAAAGAATATTCCTGATGGCTATATAGCATACGGAAATCCCTGCAGAGTAATACGTGAAAACATATATTGAAACACCAAATAAATGATTACACTTATAGCAAATCATAGCGGCGGCCTTTACGATTTTCGTAAGGACTTAATCTACGCGTTGCACAAACAGGGAGAGATTGTTGCCGTTGTACCGAAAAATGACAAATGGCAAGAACTATGTTCAATTGTAGACAAGGCAATTGAATTGCCGCTTGATCGCCGTGGTATGAATCCGATACACGACTTTAGCTTGTTCTGCAAATACAGGCAGATACTTCGTGAAATAAAGCCTAAGCTGGTTATTACCTACACCATAAAGCCAAATGTATATGGCGGGATTGCCTGCCGCATGGCGCATATTCCCTATGCCGTGAACATCACGGGCCTTGGCAGCGCAATAGAAAACGGCGGCTTGCTTAGAAAGTTCATATTGATGCTGTATAAGCTGTCGCTAAAAGGCGCGAGGGTCGTTTTCTTTGAAAACGCTGCTAATAGGGATGCGCTTGTTAACGCTGGCGTTGTGCCTCAAGGCAGAGACGTTGTGCTAAACGGCGCAGGTGTGAACCTGAACGATTATCCGTATCAGGAATATCCAAATGATGGCACGGTGCGCTTTTTGTTTGTTGGACGCATTATGAAGGAAAAAGGTGTAGATGAGTTCTTTGTGGCGGCGGAGCGCATGAAGAAGAATTATGGTAAACGGGTTGAATTCTGCATGGCCGGAATGTTTGAAGAGGCATACAAGCAGAAGATAGATGAACTGGTGAACGATGGAATAATTGAGTACCTTGGTTATCAAGCAGATATGAAGTCGCTCTATGGCGCTGCAAGCTGTGTGGTTCTTCCGTCTTATCATGAGGGAATGTCAAATGTACTGCTTGAGGCCGCTGCAACGGGTAGACCGCTTATAACCAGCGATATCCCCGGCTGCCGCGAGGCGGTAGAGGACGGCGTCAGCGGGTATATTTGCCCTGCGAAGGATGCTGATGCGCTGTATGACACTATGCAGTGCTTTGTTGAACTTCCGGAAAGCTGGCGAGCAGAGATGGGCCGTAGAGGGCGGGAGCAGATGGAGAAGCGATTCAGTAAGGATGCGGTTGTTGCGGAGACGATGAAGTGGCTTGGGATAATAAATGGCTGATTACTTTGCATTAATGCTAATAAGTGTTGCGTTAGCGTTTGGCGGGGATAAACTGACGCTTGGCAGCGAATATAGGAATAAACATCGGCGGCTTATAATTTGCTCGCTGATTATATTTATACTGCTTGCCGGCTTTGCAGGACTGCGAACACGCTGCAATGATACAGGCACGTATAAGCACGGCTATGAGTTAATAAGTCCAGAGCAGGGCTATGACGATATAGCTTGGGATATCGGCAGCAATCCGCTCTTCAATGTGGTGAATATTTGGCTTAAAACGGGAGGAGTTTCTACACAGAACTTTCTTATGTTCTGGGCATTAGTAACCGTTGGATGCTATATCATATTTGTTCATAAGTATTCGTCAGATTATGCAACATCAATCTTCTTGCTTTTTACAACAGGCTGCTATGGCTTTGTATTCGCTGGAATAAAGCAAGCGGCGGCCGTCGGCATAGCGCTTATTGGTGTTATGTATGCACTGAAGAAAAAGTGGGTTCTGTATGTGGCCTGTATTGCAATTGCGACGCTTATACACCCGTATTCGCTCATGTACTTAATAGTACCGTTCATGCAGTTCGAACCATGTGGTAAAAAGACGATACTACTGCTTATCGTAGCGATACTGGGGGGGCTTTTTTTGCGCCCTTTGCTTGGCACCGTTGTTAGTATTACAAGTATGATAGGCGAGGAATATACAGTCTCGGAATTTTCTGATAGTGGTGTGAACATATTCCGCGTATTGGTTTGCAACGTGCCTACAGTGCTTGCCTTTATGTACCGCAAACAGCTATTTGCGGACAGTACAAACGAAGAGAACCTGATGGTAAATCTTGCCATGATAAATGGCGCGATAATGTTTATTGGCCTTTTTGGTACGGCAAATTATTTCGCACGCCTTGCAAATTACTTCCTTATATTTCAGGCAATATCGCTTCCATGGATGCTGAAGAAAATAGGCGGCAAGAACAGGCAGATTTTGACTGTGCTGATGATAATCGGGTATCTCGTGTATTTTTACTATGAAAACATGATTGCAATACCGTTTGATCAAGATTTTGCGAGGATAAGCGTAGCGGAGTACTTTGAGCAGATGGGGAGGTAGAGATGGGGGAAACGCCTAAGGTAAGTATAATAGTTCCTATATATAACGTTGAGCCATATTTGCGGCAATGCTTGGATAGCTTAGTTAACCAGACATACAAGAACATAGAAATAATATGTGTCGATGATGGATCGACAGACGCAAGCAGCGAGATATTGACTGAATATGCTTTGAAAAGCAGTAAAGTTCGAGTGATCCGCCAGGAAAACTCCGGGCTTTCCGCAGCTCGCAATGTGGGCTTTTCGTTCGCAACGGGCAAGTATGTCATGTATGTAGATAGTGATGACTGGATTGATGTATGCACTTGCGAAAAGGCGGTTTTTAAGGCAGAAGAGCATGCTGCTGACTTGGTGATGTGGCCCTATATTCGAGAATTTCCGAATCACAGTGCTCCGAAGGCCATTTTTTCAGAGGAAAAAACCTTTACTTCAGCGGAATGCCGAGAACTCCAACGTAGAATGATAGGCCTCTTGGGAACGGAACTTGCACTTCCTGAAAATGCAGATGCGCTTTGTACGGTGTGGGGAAAGCTCTACCTTCGTGAGCTTATTGCGCAAAACGACATTCGTTTTACAGATTTGCGGCGTATTGGAACTTATGAGGATGGGCTATTTAATCTCCACTATCTCTCGCATGTGAAAAACGCCATCTACATTCCTGACTATTTGAGCCATTACCGCAAAAATTCCGGGATGACCTCTAAGTATAGGAAAGAACTGGCAGTTCAATGGAAGAACCTGTTTTCCGATATGCGCAGTTACATTGAGCTGGAAAAGTGCGGCGGTGATTTTGACGCCGCACTCAACAACCGTATCAGCCTCAGTATTATCGGTCTGGGCTTAAATGCGCTGGCGCTTCCGAACCGTGAAGCCTTGAAGGAAATCCGAGGCATCCTGTCGGAGAGGGAATATCGTGCGGCAATCAAAACACTGCCCATGCGATATTTTCCCCCGCATTGGTGGGTATTTTTTGCGTGCTGTAAGATGAACTTCGCACTAGGGGTATTTCTGCTTTTGAAATGCATGGATAAACTAAAGAGGTAGGAGTTTTTCACACAAAGGCCATCTTGGCCAGCATTATGAAGGAGTAGTGTTATGGCAAAGGTTTCAATCATTATGGGCATCTATAACTGTGCGGCAACGCTGCCGGAGGCTATCGACTCTATTCTTGCGCAGACCTTTTCAGATTGGCAGCTCGTTTTATGTGACGACGGCTCAAAGGATAGTACATATACCGTAGCTGAATCGTATCAAGAAAAGTTTCCCAATAAAATTGTCCTTCTTCAAAACGAACGGAATATGGGCCTAAATCACACTCTAAATCGCTGTCTACAGATTGCTAATGGTGAATATGTGGCACGAATGGACGGAGACGATATCTCACTTCCGACCCGACTTGAAAAGGAAGCAAGATTTCTAGATGCGCATCCCGAATATGCAATTGTCAGCACTCCAATGTTTTTTTTCGACGAAAACGGTGATTGGGGACGAAGCTATGCCATTGAAAAGCCGACGAAGCTTGATTTCATCAAGCATAGCCCGGTTCATTGCCACGCTCCCTGTATGATCCGTAAGGAGGCGTATCTGGCGGTGGGGGGGTATACCGAGGATAAGAGGATGCTTCGCTTTGAGGATGTAAATCTTTGGTACAAGCTCTATGCCAGAGGCTATTCTGGATACAACCTGAATGAACCACTTTACAAGATGCGCGATGACCGTGCTGCGGCAAGTCGCAGAAGTTTTAGAACCCGTATGAATGCTGTGCATGTAATGTGCGATGGTTTTAGACTATTTCGGTTTCCGTGGTATATGTATGGCTATATTGGTGTTGACCTTGCCAAACATGTTCTTAAAGGCGTTATGCCGAAAAAAATATACATGTTTTTTCATAAGAAATCTATGGAGAGAATCAAGCCATGAACCAGGAGAAAAAGATATCAGTTTGTATTCCGTTTTACAATATCGAATCATATGTGAGCCGCTGCCTTGACTCTGTACTCGGCAACACTTATCAAAATCTTGAAGTCATCTGTGTTAATGACGGCAGTTCAGATAGAACGTCAGCGCTGCTGCATACATATGAGGAAAAAGACCCCAGAGTAATAGTGATCGACAAAAAGAACGGGGGCATTGTTTCTGCGCGTAATACAGCGATCGATGCTGCGACTGGCGATTTCATCTCGTTCATTGACGGAGATGATTGGATCCATCATCAGTTCTTTGAGGTACTTATGTCTGTGCAGAAACAAACATTGGCGGACGCTGTTATTTGTGGCTATGAAAAGTGTACAGATATCGTGCAGGACATTGAGATCAGTAAAGAGGTGGTCTCTACATTGGCTGATACAGCCGCATTGCTGAATAATGCTCATGCGCGTACCCACATTTGGGGGAGAATATATGCAATGGAATTAGTTTACAAGCAAACTGGCGCATCTGATATCGTGATGGGTGAAGACACTGCGTTCAATTTGCTGTTTTTATGCAGAAATGATCAAAGGCGTGTCGTGATTATTCCGGAGCGGCTATATTATTACTTTCAGCGAGAAGACTCTGTTGTGCATACAACGTCTCATGCAGAAAAAATAAAGGTTTCGTTATTCCTTAAAAAGCATTTTCGCGTGTTCTCTGGCCAAGAGGGGAAAAAGCTCGCTTTATATGAGATTATACGAACCATGCTTACCTACCGCTACTTAAAGATGTATGAGCCGGATCAGACTGAAATCCACATGTGTTGTAAAGAATTATATGCATTTTGCACTGACTCGTGGCGGAATGTGCTGCCCAAGAAGGAACGAGCAAAGTATATGATTCTGTATTATTGTCCTATCTTCTATCGACTTTTTCGCATTGTGACCGACCCGACCATGCTGGATTGGGAGCGTGCTGAAAGAAAACGGCAAAGACAAGGTTGAATATACATGAAACCATCCATTCTCATTTTCTCACAGGCTATGGAGCTTGGCGGCGTGGAGCGCAGCTTGCTGGGGCTTCTCGACGCCATCGACTATGACCGCTACGACGTTGACCTCTTTCTGATGCGGCACAGCGGCGATCTGATGCCGTATCTGAATTCCAAAGCAAAGCTCCTGCCGGAAATTCCGCAGTATGCCTCTCTGGCCGTGCCTATGACATCGCTCGTCAAGAGCGGACAACTGGGCGTGCTGCGCGGGCGGCTGAGGGGCAAGCTTGCCGCGAGACGCTTTGACCGAAAGCATCCCGGCGAGAAACCGTCCATTGCAGCACTGACATATAGCCACAAGTACACACTGCACTCTATGCCGCAGATTTCGGACAAGGTCTATGACCTTGCCATCAGCTTTCTGACCCCGCACTATTTTGCGCGGGAGCGGGTAAAGGCAAAGAAGTACGCCGCCTGGATACATACCGACTACACGGCGCTGTCTTTCGACCGCACGGCAGAGCTTGTCATGTGGGAGGGCTATGATGCCATCTGCGGCGTGTCGGAGCAAGTGACTGCTGCATTCGATACAGAGTTTCCTGAACTCTCGCATTTGACAGAAACAGTGGAGAATATTCTTCCCCAAAATCTGATCGAACGCCAATCCAATAATCCGCAGGGCGAAATGCAAAAAGAAAAACCGTTTAAATTATTGTCTATTGGTCGCTTTTCAGAACAGAAGAATTTCGACAACGTGCCTGACATTTGCCGCCGTCTGGTGGCGGACGGCCTTGACGTGAAGTGGTATCTCATCGGCTATGGAGGTGATGAACCGCTGATTCGTCAGAAGATTGACGAGGCCGGGATGCAGGAGCGCGTCATTATCCTTGGCAAAAAGGACAACCCTTATCCCTATATGCGCACCTGTGACCTGTATGTGCAGCCCTCCCGCTACGAGGGCAAGGCCGTCACCGTGCGGGAGGCGCAGTTGCTGGGCAAGCCCGTGGTTATCACCAACTATGCGACCTCTGGCAGTCAGCTGGAAGACGGTGTGGACGGCGTGATTGTCCCCATGGACAATGCGGGCTGCGCCGCCGGTATTGCGGCTTTGCTGCGCGACCCTGCGCGGATGCAGCAACTCTCGGAGAACTGCAAAAAACGAGACTATACGAACAGCGCAGAAGTAGAGAAAATTTACACATTGATGGAGGACTGACCCGTGATCCCCAAAATCATCCACTACTGCTGGTTTGGCCGCGGCGAAAAGCCGGAGCTTGCCAAGAGGTGCATCGCCAGCTGGAAGAAGTTCTGCCCGGATTTTGAGATTCGCGAGTGGAACGAGGATAACTGCGATTATCTCGCCATGCCCTTCATGGCGGAGGCGTATGCCGCGAAGAAGTACGCCTTCGTGTCCGATGTCATGCGCCTTGTCGTGCTGGAGCAGTATGGCGGCGTGTATTTCGATACCGACGTGGAGGTGCTGCGGGACATTTCACCGCTGCTGGATGACGATGGATTCATTGGATTTGAGAACGATCAGTATGTTGCCTCCGGCCTGACAATCGCTGCCGAGGCTCACCATCCGGTGATTCAGGCAATGATCGAGGAATATAAAAAGCTGCACTTTGCCTGTGCAGATGGCATCGTCATGCCCGTGGGCTGTCCGCATCTCAATACGGATGTGATGGAGCGCTTTGGCCTTGTGCGCAGCGGGCGGGAACAGATGGTTGCCGGGATTCACGTCTATCCGGCGGACTACTTCAATCCGCTGGACAGCGTGACGGGCAAGCTGTCAAAAACGGAGAATACCTACTCTATCCACTGGTATTCCATGAGTTGGCTGCCGAAGCATAAGCAGATTAAAGCAAAATTTGGTCGATTATGGCGGAGGATTACGAAAAAGGTTAAATCATGAAAATTTGTACTATCACATGCCACGATGTATATAATGTTGGGGCATCTTTACAGGCCTATGCGTTGCAAACTTATCTTAAATCACTTGGCCATGATGTGTGGATAATTGATTATAAGCCAGACTATCTATCGCAGCATTATAGGCTGGATGTTGTTGGTAATCCCAAGTATGATAAGCCGATTATTAGGCAGGCATACTTGCTGGCAAAGCTGCCCGGTAGAGTGCGTATGTTGCCGCGCAAAAAGACGTTTGATAACTTTAATGCTAAATATCTTGATTTGACTCGGCGATATGCTTCAAATGACGAGTTAAAGGCTGACCCACCCGAAGCAGACGTTTACTTTGCAGGCAGCGACCAAATATGGAATCCTTTGTTCCCAAACGGGAAAGATCCGGCCTTCTATCTGGACTTTGTACAGCAAGGTATTCGAGCCTCATACGCGGCCAGTTTTGCAGTAGATGAGTTTCCTCAAGAGCTGCGTGATGTTACAGCCAAGTATTTGGCTAAAATTGACTATATTGCCGTGCGCGAAAAGTCAGGACTTGCAGTACTTGATTCTATGGGGATACATAATGCTGAAACCGTGCTCGATCCCGTCTTTCTATTAGATAGCGCGCATTGGCGTTCCATAGCAAAATCTCCTGCACATATAGATAAGCCATACCTTCTGGTATATGATTTTGATAATAGCTACGCCGTTAAAGCAATTGCGGAAAAAGTGGCTTCAGAGCATGGCTTGAAGATATATTCGGTATTTGATTTGCCATATGCGGAGCGTTGCTTCACATTATGCGGCCCAGAGGAGTTTTTAGGCTTGATACAAGGGGCATCATACGTACTATCAAACTCGTTCCACGCGACGGCATTCTCTGTAATATTCGAAAAAGAATTTGCTGTTGTAGAGCGCACAGAGAAGATAAATACACGTATGCGCGATTTTACGGCTATGCTGGGGCTGTCCGACCATATGATAAATAATGAAAAAGATATCCCTTGTAATGCCGATTGGAACGAAGTTGAACGCCTGCTGTCTGATGAAATCATGCATTCAAAGGCGTATATTGATAAAGTTTTGAATGGCGGGGGAAGATGAAGAAAAAGATACTGTTTGTTATAAATTCAATGGGGTGCGGCGGGGCAGAGAAAAGCTTGCTGTCATTGCTATCATTATTAGATTATGACAGGTATGATGTAACGCTGCAAATGTTTAGACGTGGCGGCATGTTTGAAAGCCTGATTCCGGCAGAAGTAAAAATACGCGAAGATCTTGATTATACTAAATTCTGCTCAAAAAGCACGATAGAGCAAATATTCTCGTGTGATTTCAAACGTATATGCGCCAGAATACGCACAAGTTTGTTCCTGCGTAAAAATGCAAAGGATGGCTATCCACTTCATGATGCGCAGGCATATTGGAAACACTCCGGCAAAGCGTTTGACAAACTGCCGGAACAATATGATGCTGCCATAGCGTGGGGGCAGGGAAATCCGACCCATTTTGTGGCAGAAAAGGTGGCTGCTGCGAAAAAATATGCATGGGTGAATGCAGATTATAAAAACGTTGGTCATAACAGAAACTTTGATAAAGAAATATACGCTGAATACAGCGAAATAGTATGCGTCTCGGATAAGCTGAAGGAAATGTTTATTCAGGTATTTCCTGAATATGCAGATAGGTGTTCGACTATTTTTGATATACAAAATGCGACACTTATTGAGAAAATGGCGCAGGAGAAGGTTGAACTGACGAAATATGGAACAACACTTGTCACTGTAGGACGTCTTGTACCGCAAAAAGGTTACGATATTGCTGCAGAGGCGGCAAAGATATTGAAAGAGCGAGGGGTAGAGTTTCATTGGTATATTGTGGGCGATGGCGATAGGGAAAGTATCGAAGCCGATATTGCACGCTACGGCATTGGCAAGTGCTTCACATTACTTGGTGCGAAAGCAAATCCGTATCCTTATATGAAGGCGGCAGATATATATGTTCAAACATCTAGGTTTGAAGGATACTGCTTAACGCTTGCGGAAGCGCGCATACTGAATGTTCCTTGCGTGACAACGGCATTCGATGTTGTATATGATCAAATGATAAACGGAGAGAATGGTCTTGTGGTGGACATGAATGCGCCAGCCGTAGCTGGCGGCATAGAACGGCTGATGAATGATGCAGACCTGTATGCGCACATAAAGAATTATCAGATGCGGGAGAAAAAAGGGAATATAGAAGAAATAGAGAAGTTTTATAGGTTGGTGAGGGAATGATGAGTACATTAAATCAAAGAAAAAACTATTTTGATTTGCTTAGAGTGATTTCATCGTTTGCTGTAGTGGTTATTCATGTTACAAGTGCTGCGATGAATACCACCGAAGTTAGTTCACAAACATACATGGCAAATGCTCTTTTAAACAGCATAATGCGTTGGGCTGTACCCGTCTTTTTTATGATAAGCGGAGCATTGTTCTTAGATCCGAAGAGAGAAGTAACTACTAAAAAGCTCTTTACAAAGATAATTCCGCATATTGTTATATGCATAATTATATGGGGAGGTATCTACTCCATACTAGACCAATACTTATACGGCACTCTTAGCGTTAAAAGCATTTTAATAGCGCTATATGGCATTATAACTGGCAATACAGGTTACCATTTATGGTTTCTTTATGACATATTAATGCTTTATATAGCTGTTCCTATATTTCGGCTAATAACCTGTAATGCCACAAAAAGGCAAATTGAGTATGCCTTAGCCGTATGGTTTGTGGTTTCAATCGGCGTAGGGCACATGAACATGATTGCAGAGGATATATTTGGAATAGTTTCCTTACTGCCTTATCAGGCTTATGTAGGATCTGGATATGCCGGATATTTTCTGCTTGGATACTATTTAGATGCATATCCGCTGACTGGCAAAATGAAGGTTGGCAGCTATATGTTAGCGACTATGTCGGTGATTGCAATTATTTTAGGGAAAATATTTCTTTTTAAGCATTCAATATATAATGCTGTGTTAGAAAATAGATCTGGTATATTTTCATGTTTAATAGCAATAGGCGTATTTGCGTTTATGCATAATAGACCTATTAGCCTAAACTTGAAGATTATTTCTACTATAAGTAGCAGATTATTTGGAGTTTATCTTGTGCATGTGCTTATAATAACGTTCTTGTATAGAATAATTGCCATAGAACCAAACTGCTGCGGAGATATAATGACGCCAATTATATCTTCAATTGGAGTATATGGAGTATCTATTGCTATATCATATGGGCTATCAAAAATTCCAGGCATAAGAAAAGTGGTTTAAAGTTAATGAATACCTCGAATATAAGAAAAGGATTCTATAATCTATTAACTAGTGTTCTTGGCCAACTTATTACCATTGTACTTGGCATTGTCATTCCGAGACTGGTTCTTGTAAGTTTGGGCTCGGAAGTTAACGGCCTTCTTAGCTCGATAACTCAGGCACTTGGTTATGCAAGTCTATTAGAGGCAGGAGTTGGATTAGCGTCTATACAGGCATTATATGGTCCCATTGCCAAAGGAAATCAAAACGATATAAATGCTATAATGTCAGCAACTCAGGCATATTATAGGCGTACAGGCATATTATATTTTATTGCTGTAGTTGTACTGGCGTTTGTTTTTCCTCTTGTTGTAGAGTCCACGATTGATAAGTTAATCATAATAGCAGTAATTATAATCAGTGGACTACCTGGAGTAATAAATTATTCGTTACAGGGCAAATACAAAATACTCCTTCAGGCAGAAGGGAAAAACTATATAGTCACTAATCTGACAACGATTACCGGGATTTTTACGAGCATAGGTAAAATAGTTTTACTGTTGCTCGGATTTGGCGTTGTCGCGGTGCAATTGCTATATTTATTAATCAGTCTTGCACAGATGATATATATATCATTATATATTAAGAAAAACTATAAATGGCTAAATCTAAATGTAAAGCCCGCCTATGATAAAATATCACAGAGTAAAGCTGTTCTTAAGCATCAAATGTCAGGTCTGGTTTTCAACAACACAGATACTGTGCTCTTATCTATATTTTGCGGATTAAGTACAGTTAGCGTTTATTCAATGTATGCTATGCTATTTGGAATGGTTGGAACACTATTATCGAATATAGGGAATAGTGTAACATTTGCTCTTGGACAGCAATTATATGTAGATAAGGGCATATATGAAAAAAAACAAGATGCCTTTGAGCTGATTTATATAACGATATCATTTTGCCTTGTGCTTGTAGCTAAATCATTTATCACGCCATTTCTAAAACTATATACGCAAGGCGTAAACGATATAAGTTATATTGATAGAACTCTTCCAATTATGTTCGCTGCTATAGCGTTATTGGAAAACAGCAGACTCTCGTCAGCCAAAACAATACATGTAGCAGGGCATTTTAGCGAAACACAAAGCCATGCGATAATTGAAATGATGATTAATATAGCTGTATCAATCATAGGGGTCATAGTGTTTGGGCTATATGGAGTGATTGCCGGCACGATAGCAGCTTTGCTATTCAGAGCTAACGCGATGATCATCTACGCCAACAAGAAAATTCTCAACCGCAGCCCATGGAAAACATACAGACGCTGGCTGGTGAACCTTGGAATGTTTATAGCGTTTACGCTTATATCTAAGGTTGCATTTGCGCATGTGGTCCTTGACACATATCCACGAATAATTCTGTGGGCGACTATAAGCTGTGTTGTTGTAATACCTACATTCTTTGTAGTGGCAAGCTTATGCGACATAGAGACATATCGCTATGCGAAGGCGTTGCTGACACCTTATCTGCATAAAGCATGGTGCAAACTTACGCGCAAGCCGCAGGCTGATTAATAATGCTTCACTTCATATACACACAACCTCTTAGCAGGGTAATCATTGCAATGGCAATAGCCATTGCTATATGGGGATATGCACGAACGAAGCTTTATGGTAAAAGATGGAACATTGCTAATGCACTACTGGCTTGCGGTATGGTGATGGCGATATTTTGTATAACCATAATGGGTCGTACGACCGGAGAGCGTACTCTTGTTTTGAAACCATTTGCATCGCTGGCAGCTGCGAGAACGCAAAGCGAAGCTTACCGCGAGCTCCTGATGAACATCTTTCTTTTCTTCCCATTTGGCTTGTCGCTATCCAACGCGTTACCACAAAGCTGGAGGAGATGGCGGAGGATAGGCATTACAGTGGTAACGGGATTATTGCTCAGTGCGGGCATTGAATACATACAGTATCGCTTTGCATTAGGCGTAGCTGAAACCGATGATGTGATCTGCAACACGATTGGCGCGTTTATCGGGTCAACTTCGCTGCTTATTGCTCACGGCATTGAAAAGTACAATGAAAAGACTATAAAGCATGACTCTAACAAAAGCTGAAACACAATTCCTAAACATAGCCAAAGCAGCCATATCAGGCACAGAGATATCGACTGATGCCGTGGATTGGCCTGCAATATTCACGCTGTCCAACCAGCAGAAGCTGCTGCCTATAATATTCGAAGCGGTTAGACAGACTGATGCTGCCAGGGAGAATCCCGCCCTGTTTGCCGCTGTTAAGAAGCAGGTCATAAGTCAGGTATTGAACCAAGTCGTCCGGTCGGCTGAATTTGCAGATTTATACAAAAGACTTCGCGTGGCAGGATTACATCCGGTCTTGGTGAAGGGCGCGCTATGCAGTCGCTTGTATCCGCTGAAAGATCACCGCATCAGTGCGGATGATGATATATATGTGCAGGATAGTGAGTTCCTGACTTGTCACGAACGGTTGCTTACAGAGGGCTTGTCCACCGATACTCCTGAAGACGAACTGTCCACGTCGGACGAGATTTCTTACCTGAAGGAAGGCAGCCCGCTATATATTGAGATGCATCGTCACCTGTTTGATTCATCAGAAGATGCCCATGACGAACTGAATCATTTCTTTGAGAACATTCAGCCTATAGAGGTGGATGGATTCTTGGCCATGCCGCCTCATGAGCATTTGCTATATTTGATATTACATGCCTATAAACATTTTGTAAGCTGTGGCATTGGCTTGCGGCAGTTCTGCGACATCGGCCTGTGGGCGCAGGAATATCATGAGCAAATAGACTGGCAGAGGCTGTACGACCAGTGCGCCAGTGTCCACGCGGCAACATTTGCGGCAGCAGCATTCAAAATCGCACGCGGCTATCTTAGTATCGAATTTAATCTGTCTGCGCCGTGGGAAGCCTCCATCGATGTGGAACCGATGCTGCACGACACACTCTGCGGCGGAGTTTACGGCTCAAATGACTATACACGCCTGCATTCATCTACTGTTACGCTGAACGCCGTTAAGGCAAGCCGTACGGGAGAGAAAAGCAGTGTGCTGAGTTCAATCTTCCCTAAAAAAGAATACCTCGAACGAAGGTACCCATACTTAAAAAAGCATCCGTATTTACTGCCTGTCGCATGGATACAGCGCATTGTTCACTACGCGGGTGAGAAGCAGACAAGCGCGGATAACAGCGCGGCAGGATCGATTAAGCTCGCGAAGGAGCGCATTGAGCTGATGAAGATGTATGATATAATAGATTAACGCAGAAAGTAAGAAATAAATAGAAGGGCTATACGAAAGCTGTTCGGCTAATGTCGGGCAGCTTTTTCATTTCCATTCATCAATACATTCCACATTCCCGGTTACCTCTTTAACCCACTTATATAGCAGCTTACGCATACGACTACTTGGCAGATACAGCCATATCTCCTGTCCGCAGCGCAACCTGCTGCGCCATAGCCATTGAACCATAGTTGAGGTAGCAAGAGCATCATTATTAAACTGAATACCGTAAGACTTAAAGTAAGATACTATCTTGGGATTTGGGAAGATATTTATGAGATAGGCCAGAGCGTAACAGTGACGGTAGGCATTGACGGCGCGAGCATTGTGCGGCACAAAGGATTGCGGACTTTGGAAGCTTTTCCTCCGCAGGGCATCTTTAAAAGCAGACGGAGCCGACCAGAAACGGTAGGTGGCGGGCGCATTACATTTGTGCCTGAAGAAGTTGACGGTGTTGTTTGCTAACTTCCTTATAAGCTTAGGATCGGACTTACTGAACCAGCTATGCGATAAGGCAAGTCTGTCATCGCCGATTGCATTCAACTTATGCCCGCTATATAAATGAATGGTGGGCAGCATTATACGCGTCGCAACTCTTTTATCAGTAAATTCATAATTTAATCCATCGACATGCTGCAAACCTATGTAGTCAATGGCTATATCATTAAGTTGACAATAACAGTACAGATACTGCCCCTCGAACATATACGTTAGAATAGTCACCGACTCAAAAGCCTCGAATACATCAATAGGCATCATCCACAAGAGGAGCTTGTCTTGGCTGTATGTCACATAGCCTCGCTCTATTTGCTGTCGCAGCTCTTGCCATTGCCCATTATAACGTTTGTCTTTCCAAGTAACCTGCGTAGTCTCGGGATCAATCTCAATAAAGTCCGAAGCTAACAGTGATTTCACATCATTCTTATTGATATCAAGCAATTTCACCGTATCTACAACCTCGTCCAATATGAGGTGATAATGCCCTTGCCTGATTAACTCTCGAGTCTCTTTTGAATAATAATAGAACAGGGCGTGCGTACTTGCTATGTTGATGCCGGATTTCAACAAACTATGCAGCGACTTCAGCTTGCTGCCTTCTGCTGCCTGCGGTTGCTGGAAACCGCGCTTCTCACATGCCGTGCACACACGTTCACATTCGTTCAGGTAAGGAGTGATGAACATATAGCGCCTATCAACACATCTGTCCATCTCGACAATAGCGGCTTGAGTCTTGCCGCTCCCCATAATTGCATCACACACTTTTACTTTCATTAAATCCTCCTTTGTACATCAATTTGGTATACAAAAATATTTTTGTCACCACTTTGGTGACAGAATTTTTGAAATAGGCTTAATTTCAGGCTTTTTTGACTCTTCTCCTAATATATCAGGAAAGCTGCAGGTATGGTTGCTCCGCAAACCACGAGGGCATAACGCTATTCGGTTGCACCTAATTGGGAATTATGTGTTGGCTATAATACCATAAGTACCAGTTATCTGTCAATATGTATTTGTACGAGGAAGCTTGCTTCCGAGTTAAGCCTCGCGGCGTTTGAGCGCAATATAAAAGGTTAAAGACAGGCCAATCCGGTTTGACCGACAGACAAGTAGGATAGGATGATTATGACACAATAAATGTGAATGTATCTATAGGTCTATTGCTTACGCTACAGACCCCATTGCGCTGCTAATTCGCGAGCAGCAATCGCCGCGAGGCTATATAAGGGGTAGGGAGGAATCTACATCTCGGTGCTCTCGGTAAAGTTATTCGATATAACTATAGATTATAGGAAAAAATATAGATGATTAGGGATTTTTGTTGTAGGGTGGGAATGGCGTTGAGTTCGGGGTTGGGGTATGTGAATTTTATGAACGGATGGTGGGAGGATTGGCGGGTGAGGTGTGGGTGGATGTACTACACCGAAAAATGCCGGAAATATAGGCTTTTCCGGTCAAAAATACCCGCCGTCTACCTTGTAAATAAATCCGCCGTTTTCTACCTATGACGGATTATAGAATAACCCCAACGATAATTAGAACGTATGTTCTGTTTTAAGGAATTATCGAAAAACGATAATTTTATGCTGCTATAATCAACGCTTATACCAACGCCGCACACATATAAGCACAAAATATCTACCTTTAAGCTGCCATGCATGATAAAATAATCATATCAAATAATAGGCCTATAATAGGCCGGAAAAGAGGGATAAACATATGAGTATCAACTACACACACACCACAACTGAACACGCAACTATAATTGTCCGCACGGCGTTGCGTACTTGCGCCGCCAAGGCCGGGCGTTCTGAAAAAATCGACAATATGCGCGCGGCGCTGGCCGGACGTGACGCGGCCACGATACGCACATATGAACGCGCATATGACGATATCGCCGCATATGATAACGGTTATATCCAGCCGTTAACAGACGCGGCCGATCTTGTGCAGGTCGCCGCGCTTGCCATTATCGAATGTGCCGCGCCTTGCATAGCAACGGCAATTGCCGCCGATAAGCCGTACATACTACCGGACACCGTGCGCAAGGCCGCCTATAAAGCCGTGCATAAAGCTATATATGCCGCCGCTGTTCGTCCGGCATTGCGTGATATATACATAGAAGATATGGCACACACGGATGACGGTATGGAAGTATCTGATCCCGAATATATCAAGGTAACACGATATTATGATGTGCACAATTGGGCAGACTACATGATTACAGCGGATATGTTGGAACAGATAAAGCCGTTACTTACTCGCGCTGAACGTGCTGTATTAAATTATCGTATGCAAGGATTAAGCGGGGATGCGATAGCCGAACGTTTGGGCGTATCAAAGCAACGTATCAGCAACATTCGCCGCAACATTCAGCGCATAGCAACGCGCATATGGCCGGACGAAACACGCGTGTTCAAGCTATAAGCAAGCCACATAAAGCCGCCGCATGGCGGCTATTTTTTTTATGCAAAATATTTTGTATTTTTGTGTGTACTGCCGCCATTCTCATTCCCCTATAACTGCAAGCGCAAAGCAAGCGGCACGAACACAAGCCGCAAAGCAAGCGCATGCAACGTTACGCGCGGGACGTAAAGCCGCGCGGCAAAGCGTTGCGCAAATACGCTTGACTGTATCGGGGTTAGTCACCGCCAACGTGCAAGCTCATGGTTCATGGGTTCGCGCAAGGACAGACTATGCAAGACGTTCCGCGTCTTGCGTCAAAATAGTTGATTGCATGAATTTGTTCCGCATCTCTCATGCAAGCGTTCGAGCGTGAATTGCGTTGAAACGTAAGCGAACACGCGAGGGCAATCATAAGTAGTTTATCAGGCGGGCTATGCCTTAACAAGTGTAGCCCGCTTTTGTAAGGCTTTTGATTAACGTACTGATTGTTAATCAAAGGGCTTATGCCCTTAATATTAAAAACATTAAGGAGATATAACTATGAACTCAAATGAAATGCGCAAGAACCTTGAAGGCGATATCCAGAACCTGAATGGCCTTATCCTTGAGAACAAGCCCAATGACGACATTGCAAAGCTGCTGTATGACATAAGCGAAAACGTAAGCAAGCTTAATCTCATGGTTATGAATGAGGAATTTTCCGTGCTGCGGGCATCTGATAAGCCCATGTACAACGCAATCATGGCGTTGGAAGTGAGCAAAGTTACGCTTGGGCAGGATAAGGAAAACGGCAAGTATATGCTTGTCGATGGGAAAAAGATTATCGACTTGGCGGCGTTCAACCGTTTCTGTGAACCTAAGAAAATCAGTAACGAATCCGGCTGGGTGTACCGGGCGGATAACATGGCTCGTCTGCTGTCCGCTTACGCAACCGCAGAATTGGGCGGAGACTGGAAGGAATTGCTCAATGTGTATCGGCTGAATAAGCACACTGAGCGTACGCAAGAAAAGAATCCCGTGAGTAAGAAAACACTGACGCGGGAACTGCAAAGCCTTGTGGATGCCATCATCTTCATAGACAATGGCAAAAAAGAAAATCAGATTAAGGTCACGTCTCAGGATATCGCCTTTATGGTGCTGACGGCGTGCAAGGCAGGCAAGCAGCCTAAGACGGTTGTGATGCCCAAAGGAAACACAATTATCAAGCTTGTTGTGCAGGTAATCAACCGCATACTCAAGGGTGATTCCTATGAGGTGCTGTATGATCGCAATAAGTAAATCGTATTGCTTTCTGGACTCAATCGTGATATGATTAGCGCAAGGGTATGGCCTTTCGCTTTTTAACCGATAGTTTATGTGGTAGTGGGCTATCGGGGTTGGTACTCACGGAACGTCATACCCCGTCATAAATCATAGATTAAGCCTCGCGCAATGGTGTGCGGGGTTTGCTTGTATGATTTGGAAAAGCCTTGCCTTATCGGGCGCGGTATGGTAAGCTTTTACATAAACGCAAGAAGGAGGAGAGGATGAAGGAAATCATAGATATTACGCCTATGAGCGACGAAGAACGCTTCTGGGCGTCTATGGAAAAAGCCTTAGAAGCAAAAGCCAAAGCAAATGCGAAATCGCTCTGGGCTGTGAATAAGGAAAGATATAATGATATGCATAAGGCTTACGATTTACTCAAGGAAATCGTAACCGAATACGATGAGAATGCCACATTCGAGTGTCAAATGAACGACATTTTCCCCGATATTGGCGAAATAACTGTATATTGTACGGATTTAACCGTAAGGGTATACAGCATGGATGCCATAAGGGAAGTAATGAATCTTGTAGACAATTTTGAAATCGTCCCAACAACGAACGATAGAATCATGATAGGATTGACGTTCCTAAACGTAATGACAAAAAGGAAATAAACACAGAACTCAATTATGGGTCACGCAACGGCGTGGCCTTATTTTTATGCTCGTAAAAAGGGGAAACGCATATGAAATACTATCGTATCAAGCCGGAGTATGACAATGCCCGTTTGCTGAACCGGGCAAAAAGAACCTTTGACGGCATACTTATCGGCAACGAATTGTATACCGTCAAGGAATGGAAAAAGTTGGTGCTGAGATATCGCGTGTCGGAAGCGGTGTGCGATATCGTAAACATAAGCCCCAAGGAAACATATTGGTTCTTTGGCGCAAGGTTTCAAGATAAGGAGGAATAACAAAATGTCAAAGTATGAAATTATGCAGCGCGTGGCAGATACGCGCAAGGAAATTGAAACGTTTGCGCAAGACTGGGCAGACGTGCCGGGCGGAACACGCAACCCGCTTGCCGTGGCCGACTGGGAAAGACTGTGGCGGCAACTGGATGAGCTGTTCGCGGAATTGCGGGGCTGTGCCGTGGCATAGGAGGAAAACCATGCAGAGAATCATAACCAATAAGATTAAATGCAAGAAGTGCGGTGACGTAATCGAAAGTGAATACACCCACGACTTCAAGATGTGTAGGTGCGGCGCGGTTGGCGTGGACGGAGGACATGACTATCTGCGGCGACTGGGAAATCCCGATGACTGGGAAGAACTGAGTGAAATCACAATAAGGAGAGATATATGAAACGCTATAAGCTCCGCCCGTACAGCGTGGCGTGGTACGCGGTGCAAACGGCAGGGATCGTCTTTTTAATCGTCACATGGTATATAATATTCGTGCTCATCTCAGCTATGTAACAACAGAAAGGAAAGTGAATATGAAAGAGTATTTTTGTGCGAACTGCGGTGTGTTAATCGAAGACGAAGAAGCAATGATAACGGCGCAGGATGGCGAAACGTTTTGCAATGAGGAATGCGCTAAGGCGCAGGGCTATATACAGTGCGAGGCTTGCGGTGGCTGGACAGACGTCTGGATAAAGACAACCGATGACCGCTGCTTTTGTAGCAAGGAATGCGCCGAAGAAGCGGGTTATTACAAGTGCACGGACTGCGGTGACTGGGAACCTAACTGCGTGGAAGTGCCGAACCAAGGCATGGTGTGCGAATACTGCCGCGAGCATGGCTCCTATCATCAATGCGCGGATTGCGGTGACTGGTGCCGTGATTGGGATATGCGCTGCGATGATAATGATGTATGGGTGTGTGGCTACTGCTATGACGAAAGCTGGTACACCTGCGACAACTGCGGATGCTTGGTACATACTAATGATGTACATGTAATCAATGGCTGCCTCTATTGCGAAGCCTGCGCGGAGGAAATGGAATCCGCAACTATTCACGACTATTCGTACAAGCCAGACCCCGACTTTTATCAGAAGCATGAGGATTTCGCTCACGGCACACCGCTGTATATGGGCGTGGAGTTGGAAGTAGACAAAGGCCAAGACCCGGAAAAATTGGCCGAGGAATTGCAGGATAATGTGCCGGAAATCTACTGCAAGCATGACGGCAGCCTCGAGGATGGCGTGGAAATTGTGTCCCATCCCTGCACACTTGCCTACCACATGAACGAACTTGACTGGGAATGGATACGGAAGAAATGCTGTGAGTACGGGTTCACATCACACGACGCCGGAACGTGCGGCCTGCATGTGCACGTCAACAGAGATTTCTTCGGCAATACTCAAACTGAAATCGACTTGAACATCGCCAAGGCTGTGCTGCTGGTCAATCGGTTCTGGGAATCACACATGATACCGTTCAGCCGCCGCACGGAAGAACAGCTAAACCATTGGGCAAGCAAAAACGAAATTACGCTGGAGGATGATGACAACGATGCCACACTTGCCAACAAAGCGCGTGACCTACGCAACAAAGGCCGATATTACGCCGTCAACCTAAGAAACGCCAACACGATAGAGTTCAGACTGTTCCGAGGAACGCTAAAAGCAAGCACATTCAACGCAACACTTCAGTTCGTAGATACTCTTTGCCGATTCGCTAAGAAACTAAACATCAACGATATAAATAAAACCACATGGGAAGATATATTCCGCGACGTGGATTACCCAGACCTTATTGACTATTTGACCAAGAGAACAACATTCCATAGACAACAGGAGGCAGCATAATCATGTGCATTATAGTAGTAAAGAAGGCCGGCATAGCAGCACCCAGTGATGAAATGTTCGAGAATATGTGGAACCATAATCCGGACGGCGCAGGTTTCATGTACACGGCCAACGGCGGCGTGTGCATCGAGAAAGGATTCATGGAATATAAAGACTTCTATAAGGCATACAAGCGCGTAGAGGGCAAAATAGACACTGTGCAGACGCCTATGGTATTCCACTTCCGCATAACCACACACGGCGGCACATCGCCTGAGAACACGCATCCGTTCCCTGTGACGGACAATCTGAGTGTGCTGCGGAAACTCATGTGCAAAACCAGTCTGGGTGTGGCGCACAACGGCATACTGAGCGTGCAGCCGAGGAGCGGCATAAGCGACACGATGGAATACATACTGACCCAGCTCAGCACCATGAAATGCATCAACAAACACTTCCCGCAGGACAAGTATTTCCGCAAGCTGATAGAAAACGAAATAGGCGGCTCACGGCTGGCATTCCTCGACATGGAAGGTAACATCAGCACGGTGGGTGACTTTGTGACGGACAAGCAAACCGGATTGATGTTCAGCAATACATCCTACAAGACACCGAAATACTGGACTCCGACCAAGAGCGTGTGCGACATTTTTGACCTTGGCGGCACAGTGACCCTTGACGGCAACAAATACAGCGACTACGGTGAGTTTTACGTTGATAAAAAGGGAAATGTGTATGGCTACAACTGGGAGGATGACATGCTCTATCCCAGCGAGCGGGCAGAGTTGGAGAGCGGAGCCAAGTACGATTCAAAGCTGGCCGAGCCGATGCCGTATTGCATGGATATCAGCTTTGAGGAACTGCTGGACTACGAAGATGAATACGATCGCTGCTACTGGTGTGGCGAGATGAAGCGCAAGGATAAGCTGGAACACACGGAAATAGGTATGCTGTGCGAGGATTGCATGGCAGAGCTGGAAAGGTAAGGAACTATAAGCAATGACCAAGGAATTTGAAACACGAATACAAAAAGAGAGGATAATTGATACCAAGATTTATCGTTATGTTTATGAATGCGACTTCGATAAGGCTGTAATTAAGAGGCTGCCCATAAGGGAGCTCGATACCACAGCGGCGTTAAAAGATTGGGAAATTGTCAAGATATATAAATGAGGTAATATATTATGGCTAACAAACAATTCTATGCGGATGAGATATATCGCAACGAAAACGGCGAGTTCTATACCGGCTTGGCACTGGAACATAACGAGTGGCTCAAAGATAGATATAAATTTGAAAAGGTGGCAGATCCGTACACGACTTGTAGGGGCAAGGCTGTGCGTTGTGAGTACAGCCAGATATTCTATCCAGACAGTCAGATGTTGCTCTGCAACGATATTGCGAGTGTGGATGGGAACCTGTATGACAACCTTGAGAGTGGTGAGCTGTCCCGCTACTACGATGCCGACGGCAACGAGGTGGACGCGGATGACGATTGGGAGAATGAGGAACCAATAGAAATCTACCAGTATTATCTGATTGACTGCGGCACGGCAGAACGGCTGAAGGAACACACGGACGAAATCATATTCTACTGCGAGATGCTTGATCTGTGCGTGCTGGGTGTGACGCACTTGGGCACCGGCTGGGATTATGTCGAGACGGACTTTGTGTATTGAGGGAAGGAAAGATGTGAATAACAGAAAAGCAAGGAGGAATAATAAATGGCAGTGAAAGTATATAGTGTATACGGTCTTATTAGCGAGTATCAGCGTATGCATCCTAACGGGCACTTTTTTGACAGAGATACACTCAAATTCTTTGGGGAAACGGTAAGCTCCATGCGGCTGTTGAAGGGAACTGTGAAAGTGACGGATAGTATGGGTGAGGAGCACAACTGCTATGTGCTCAGCAGCTTGCAAAAGAAACACCCAATGGGGCCGCGCCGTGCGTACCATCATTTCGATGTGGAAACACTGGACATATTGTGAAGTAAGGAGGGGCGAAAATGGATGCAAGGGTGCAAGCTGAGTTACAGCGCATTTTAGATGATGAATTGCGGTGGGTTTTGGACAGTAAGGAAGGTGATGACTATTATTGTACTTATCCTGCCGACTATCGTGACGAAATATCATCGTCGGACATAAAGGAAATCTTTCAAAGCGATGACCCGGACGCCGCATTTTATGAGGCTATTGATGATGGGTGGTTCTGGAACATAGAAGACATGGAAGTCGATACTATGTCTAATGTGAAATTAGCATGGGATGAGGACGTTGCCGAGTGGGATGAAGTTGAAGATGAAATCACTGCCTATATTGATGAGCACGTACATTGGCAGCCAGATTATCGCCACTATCTCGACCAGAAAGTGAATGTCGACATTCTCATAGATACGGGCGATGGCAATTACGATTATGTTCTAAATTGTGTGTACCCGGAAGATGATGAAATTAATGATAAAGCGGCCTTAATGTGGCTAACCGAACAGATGGGGTATACCAAGGAGCAGCTTAATAAGGCGCGGAAGGGCACAGATTTTGGCGGCAGTGCCTATTTGAAATCGGTTGAGCAAGAACTTGCGAATCGTGCCAGCGACATGCAACAGTTGGTATTTCTGGTGTCAATGACATTGGGTGAGTGCTTGCAACTGAATCAACGCATTGCTGCAAGCCAGAATCCTGAGTTTCGTTATGAACCTTGGAGAAACACCAGTGAGGATTACATTACCGTGCCGCGCACCGTCATGTGCGGGCTATTTGACAAGTGGAGCGGCGCTGGTAGCGTGTTGGAAATTGAGTTAGAGAAGGATTTGCGGATTCCGCTGAAATTCATAGACGCGGCAATACCAGACGAAGCTGTATACAAATGGAATATCAGCAATGTATACGCGATGTGTGCATCGGCGTGGCGCACAGAATTAGTTAAGGAGGAGCGATAAATGGCATATACCATACATCCCTACAGTACGGACAAAGAAAACACAACTAAAAGCGTAAACGACAATATATCAAGCATAATGTCACGGATGGTGCAGATTGCAGGGCGATTATGCGAGAACTATGCAAGTGATGTTTACTATACATTGTGTAGCTATGACGATGCTGTGCGTGGGAACTATGAGTATGACAGGCTGATAACGTTTTACGAGAGCGGTGTGATTGAACGCAAAATAGAAAATGGTACCGTAGACAGCAAATCTAATGGTATTCAGTATTGGAGACTGACTTGGAACCCTCAAAAGAAGGAGGGCGTGTTTACAAGAGTTCGCTTGAAGGTGGAACGGTAAATGGGAGGATTAAGCGCCAATGGACATATATGACAATAACACTACACGGTTTATAAAGGCGGCGGTCACTTATTGTAGAGAAAACGATTGGAGCAATACCGACATTGTAGAAGCATTGTGCGGCACGTTTGGAGTACAGTGCAATCAGATTGCGGACGCAGGTTATCAAAACATAGCGCAACAGTATATGAATGAGATAAATAAGGGCGTAGACAGATATATTCTCGAACACGCCAAGAAGCTCATCACTGATTTTTGTCTAAAAGAATATAACTGCGAGGGTGATTTCAGTGATTTGGCGCACATCAGTATTGCTTACACCTACACTTCTGACGAAGAAATCCCTATTGAGATTGTCGTTGACCTCGTGCATTACGAAATGAAATGCTATTTAAGCGGCAAACTATTTCGGACGCGGACATACGATTCGCTTGGCGATTTGGCGGCTGCCGAATTGGAATACTTGAATTTTGATGAGTTGGTGTCGTTGACACACTGGGAGGAGGAATCAGAATGATTGGTTATATCAAAGACGCAATTCAAAGTGGGTTGTACCAAGACTTTTGGGGCGAGAACAGCCTGTTGGTGGATGGATTCCATGAGTGTTATGGTGAACAGCTAACTTGCGAGGAATTCTGTGCCTACCCAAGTAGTACGGATGATAATGTGGTGTATGTTGATATTGGAGGGGATTCGGTTCACAGATTCACGATAACAATAGAGGAGGTCTGAATTATGACAAATACTTATGGTATTACAATGAAGGGACTGCGGGACGCGGCAAAAGCAACTAAGCGCCTGACTGGTGCAAGCGGGGCACGTGTGCAACTTAACTATGACAACGCAGAGGGAATAGTGTTCGTTAACCGCGTGCAGCATGACACATGGGTGCGGTATCGGAACGAAACCGTACTGGTGGTATGTCAGGTGTGCGAACCGTTGACGGCGCAGCAGGTTGCAGACTTGGTGGCAAGGAGGCTCATATGATACGGAACTATGCAGTGGAAAACGGATTCCATTTTAGAGTGGCGTTTGGGGAAGATAACAAGTTCCACATTGATTGCATAGATGGATGGGTGTACAGCTATGGTCAATACTATATGGATAAGCAAAGTATGCTATATGCCACGCTGGACGAAGCAATCAAATCTTTAGGGGCATCACGGCGAGTTACAGTCTTGCCGGACGGGGCAGAAATCATACCCGACAGAGTGAACTACCCGGACTGCTACGCTGAACCGTTCATACCTTGGAACCCGAATGCACGCGAGCTTTGGCCGGGCGAATATTAAATATGCGAGGAGGAATGCAAATGATAGAACATATCCGCGATATAATTGCTTGGGGGTTAAATGAAGACTTTTGGAGTGAAGACAGTCTGTTGGCAGAAGGTTATTACAACACTTTTAACGAAGTGTTAAACTGTGAGGGATTCACAATATGGGATGACCAGCGTAACACAGTGTATATCACTTTGCAGAATGGCAAAGAGTATAAAATCACAATTGAGGAGGGAGAGGTATGTATCTAATGGAGTCAGATATGTATGTTTGTGATATATGCGGATTTGAAGGTGGGTGGGATGACCATGATGATATACATGGGAGTTGTGGGGTTGCGAACGGTGCGGTAGTACATTTTGTACAAAATGTTTTATTGATAAAATAGGAGAAGCCGCATACTGGAAGATGATACACGGTAAGGATGTGATTTTATGTCCTGAGTGTTATGGAAAGGAGGGCGCAGAATGATTCGTGTTGTTCAAGACTTGACCCGTGAAGAATTAGATGAACTTAAACAGAGCTATATCTGTGTGATGAAGGAGGGATCGGACGAGCCTGCATATTGGGATGATTTGGCAGAAGCGCCGGAATATATATCAGATGAAACGCTATTTGAATATTATGACGGCATGACGTTCACGAAAGATGATTTCTTTTGTAACCTTGAGAAGGAGGAGACGGAATGACACACTACGATACCCGTAAGGAAGCGGAAGAAGCCTGTCGCGGCGATGAAACCATTGTCAGGGTTTGCGGCGGCTGGCTGGTGATGACATGGCAAGAGTTGCGTGTGTGGGAGTTGCAGAAGTAAGCAATTCTTATATAGGCTCCAAATACACGTTATGAGCAGTTCTAAATCTTACATGACCAATCTGTCTACAAAATAATAAAAACGTCACAGAGAGGCTATTTGGGGCTCTGGTGGCATCTGAGGAGGTACAACTATGTATTTTGAATTCTATCCCAAACGACTGATTGCATGGATAATTGTAATCGTGATACTGACGCTGTTATCGAACTGAGGAGGAAGAAGCGATGACTGACAACGAATACATATCCGCCTTAAAGCTGCTCATAGATTCCGCCATAAGCGTCGGCAGGGACTGGCTCTGGAATGACAGCGATATCATGGACACGCTGACGGATGAAAACGGATTCGGGCTGACATACGACGACTTTGTTATGGCGGGGTTTAAGGAGATAGCAGATGAATATTTTCATTGATATAGAAGCGATGCGGTTTGTGACCGAAAAGGAACTGCGGCAGGAGTTTGAGCAGCTCAAGCGGGAACAGCCGGAAGAATATGCGTACACATTTGAGCAATACGTCCAGAACTGCACAAGTAAAAACGGCACATTGGAGGAGGTGTGTGTATGACATATCATATGGGTACGTACCTGTTGATTAGCGCTGCGAACTATATCGGATACCTTGAGGGCAAGGGACTAATCGAGATCGAGGAGGAAGAACAGTTGTATAGCATTATGGAGGAGGTGGACGAGGACGTTAATGCGGCGGCAGAGTTGAAAAACGAACCGTTTGATTTTTGGACAGAGGTTGACAAGTCTTTGAAACGACAAGGGGTGCTAAAGGATGCCAAGTAACTTATTACAATTCAAGCCGCGAGTGGTGGAAACGCCGCACATACTCATCTGCACAAAGTGCGGAGAGGAAAACGAAGGAATAGCGAACTTTTGTTCGCATTGTGGCAAGCCCTTACGACCTCAACCGCGCAAGCAAAAATACACGCCATTAACCAAGCATACTAAAATCCCGCTCAAAACAATGGCTGAAATAACTGCTATGGAACACGCTTTGCAGGACACTAAGCGCAGGCGGCTCGCGTATAGGAATCTGGTTCTGTTCCGGCTTGGGTGTAACGTTGGATTGCGCGGTGGGGATTTGGTGCAGCTCAAGGCGGGGCAGTTTGTTGGTAAGGATGGTAGCCCCAAGGATACGGTGTATGTCATCGAGCAGAAAACCGGCAAGGGCAGGGAGTTGAAGATAAGCGACGAGGTGGCAGCGATGGTTGCTCAGTACACGGATGATATGCATCTGGCAAGCGAGGATTTCCTGTTCGGCTCACAGAAGGGAGGATGCCTGACCCGCAAAACGCTCAACGATGACATAATTGTTCCGGCGGCAGAACGGCTGGGGTGGAATCCGCTGCTGTATGGCAGTCACACCATGCGCAAGACATACGCCTACCGCTTCTACACGCAGGCACAGCATCTAAGTCAAGAGCGAGGGTACAGGGCGCTGTCGATGCTCTGTAAGGAACTGGGGCATAGCAACGAGGCCATAACGCTTTGCTACATAGGCATTGAAGCTGAAGAAATCAAAGAGATATGCAACCTGTCGGCAAAGGACTATGATTGGGCTTTTGCACAAGCCATCAGAGATGAATTAGGGGAGGAGTAATTTGATGACGAACAAAGAAAAGGCGATTGGCTACATGAAGGATTTAGGGATATTTGATGATGCTATCAAAGCGTTTGAGACAGACGATATTGTGTTTTTCTCTATCAACGGATTCATATACAGCCTAACCCCACAGATGCGGCAGACCATTTCTGAAATTGAAAGTGAACTGCATGGTGATGTAGTGGTTTGGCACGTCATACACGGCAAATACAAAATGTGCGATGGCGGCGAGTTAAATATGGATACGTATCTACTGGCGACATCTGAGTGTGCCGACGCGCTGGATAAGTGCGAGAACGAAGGTTATTATGCGTTCGCTTTCGTGAACAACATAGATGCGCCGCAGGATTCGGAATTTGGTGATGTAGTTGTAGCGGAAAAGTTTGGCGGTCTATATCGCGTATATTAACTGAGGAGGAAATGCTATGCACTGTGGGACGCGAGTGGTAGCAGCAGATTGTGGAGTACGTGTTGGAACTGTTGTTGGATACGTATGGGGGAGTAACGAGCTTATGGTGCAGTGGGATGGAATGAAGGGCACAGCATCGGTAGGCAAGCAAACAAACTTGCAGATAGTCGGCTTCGACCCAGCGAAGGGCAGCAAGCGCGGCGTGTGGCGCAGAAAGGAACGCCGGAGAGAATGGGAAAGGTGGTTTTAACACATAAAACCAGAATATGCGTTTATAAATGTAAAAATATGGGAGTTATAGCACATTTTGTGCAACTTCAACACAAAATACACGATAAAAATGTTGCATATGAAAAATAAAGGGATATCTATACAAATTGTAAATAATATGGTGCAATGCTAATAAATAAACGGAGCTCAGGCTTCTGTAGTGCAAATAGGAGGGTGTTGGAAATGTATTTTGAATTCTATCCCAAACGATTAATTGCATGGATAATTGTAATCGTCATACTGACGTTGCTGTCGAACTGATTAAAAGGGGCGGATTCCGCCCTCTTTGTATGCCTGACGGGAGGAAACTTAATGAATAACAAACGCAGAAAAGAATTGCGCAGGGCTATCGAGATTATAGAAACAGCGCTGGATATAGTGAACAGCGTCAAGGATGAGGAAGAAGACGCTATGTACAACTACCCTGAGAACTTGCAGGGCACGGAAGCATACGAGAATATGGAGGTTGCTGTGGATACTATGGAGGAAGTCGCCTCTGCCATTGAGGATGCTGTGGATTCGCTGAACAACGCTGTAAGCTTACTGGAGGAAACCGTATGACAGAACAGCCGCCGTTTAACTCGGTCGAAACGTTCATACAGGAATACTACCGCCGCAACCCAGACGGGCACTACTTCGACCCGGAGATGCTGAAGTATTTTGGGGAGGACAAGGCGCTCATGCGGGTAATAAACAGGGCGATGATGCTGGCCACGGATATGTTCGGTAATGGCCCGTTCAAACCGTATTATGTGCTGGTGCGCCCGCCGAAGGTGAAATACCAAGTGGAAACATGGGACTGTGTCTTGTTTGACGTGGAGACATTTCGCCCGATAACAAGCGAATTTACACCCAGAACAGAGCAACAAGAAGCTATTCAGAATGCGGTCAAACGCGAAATCTGGCTGAGTTAGGACTAATTGTTAGGCGGTCTAATATATAGACAAAAGTGTGAATAAGTGGACAAATGTATAATTACATTTCTTATTCACACTTGCTTAACAATAGGTTTCGAGCCTTAGTGACTGCTACTATCGAAAGACATGTTGCAGATACGAACTACGTTAGGGAAAAGGTTAAAGACGCACCTTCAGATGTGCTCGTCAGTCTGAAGCTCTGTGAGTGCCAATCAAGAAACTGTGCTAATGTCCTGCACAGATAACAGAGAAACACATATACCCTCCCCGACATTGGCAAGACGAAAATTACTCCGAAAGGAAGGTATCCAGAGATGGAAAATAGAATTGAATATTGTTTTGTTATTGATAAAAACAATAGACCATTAGCACCGACCAAAGTTAATAAGGGCTGGTATCTGGTTAGAAAAGGCAGAGCTAAATTAAAAAGCAAATATCCTATGATGATACAGTTAGAAAAAGAAGTCGAATCTGATGAAGACGATGAAAGTCATATGGTTTGCGGCATAGATGATGGTTCTGCCCATGTTGGTCTTGCCATTGTTCAGAAATGTCCTACCAAAAACAAAGTGGTTTTTAAGGGAACGATTGAGCAACGCCAAGATATAAAACATCTCATGGGCGTAAGACGTGGATATCGACGTTATCACCGTTATCACAAAAGATACAGACAAGCAAGATTCACTAACCGTTATTCTTCCAAAAGAAGTGGCAGACTTGCTCCCAGTATTAAACAGAAGAAAGACGCTGTTTTAAGGGTGTTATATCAGCTTAATAAATGGCTTAATATTCAGGAGTACTACCTTGAAGATGTTTGTATAGATATCCGCGCAATGACAGATGATTATAACCCCTATAAATGGCAGTATCAGAAATCTAACCGTTTGGACGAAAACCTTAGAAAAGCTGCCATTAACCGTGATGGCTGTAAATGTCAGGAATGTGGAAAATCCAATTGTGTATTAGAAGTACACCATATCAGGGCGAGAAAATATGGTGGAGCAGATACCATTGGAAATCTGATCACACTTTGCTCCGGCTGCCATCAGAAAACAGAAGGCAGGGAACGGGAATTTGAAGACAGATATTTCAAAATCATTGGTTCCAAGCCCAAACGATTTGATTATGCTATGCACGTTATGCAAGGTAAAAACTATCTTCGGGGGAAAATATCCGAATTGGGACTATTACATCTGACTAACGGTGGTGAAACTGCAAACAAAAGGATTGATTGGAATATAGAAAAATCCCACAGCAATGATGCTATATGTGTTACAGACTGTATTCCTGATACTTGCGATGTGAAAGAATGGATTATCAGACCGATGAGAAGGAAATCGAAAGCCAAAACTGATAATGTGTTAGGAATTAGGCATAGAGATTTAGTTTCCTATACACCAAGAGGTAAGTCATCTGTTGTTGGATACGTTACGGCCTTGTATCCTGATTCTTATCAAATAAGCATGACAAGTCGTAACAAACAGTACAAAAAGATTTCAGCAAGAAGTTGTATGCTAAAATGGAGATTCAATAAAATTTACTGGTTAGAACAGTGTGTATAATATTGCACATTTGTCTATAAATAAACACAATTTATGATGGAGGAGGTAATATGATAGCAGGAGCATTAGCAACTTTATTGGCAAGCGGCGCGTACTTTGCGGCGGATAGCATCAAGACGAACGCCAACATATACCGCAACGCCAACCGCATGGATGACGAGGGTGTATTCTGGCCCACCAATCCGGAAGTGGAGCGCATGTTGCAGCACGACATTCGCAGCCTGTGGGAGACTGGCAAGCGCGACTTCATACCGGAGGGACTGGAAGGATTCTTCGAGGAAAACAACAGCGCGAGGGGAGCTTACTTCGATGCCTTGGCCGCGCAATGTATGCTGGAAAACGGCTGTAAGCCCATGGATGCATGGGGTTCGTTCAACAGGCATACCTATAACTGCTTCTTACAATACAATAGGTCGTATGGTGCGGACGCAAACGAGTGGCTGCGCATACACAAACCGGAAATCATTTTGGCGCGGATTGAGAGAACTAAGAAGATAATCCATGAAGCGCAGGTGGCCTCGAAGAAGGCAGTGGATAAGAACAAAATAATATTTGCTATTGTCTTGACGCTCTGCTTGAGCCTGATAGTCGTGGGCATAGTCAAAATGGCAATAGATAAGAACGAGTTGGTAGCGCAGTTCAGCCAGTTGTCCTTCTATCCGCATCCCGATATCACAAAGGCCATCAACGAGTGTGCTCATATGGACAGCGATTACAATGCTGGGGTACGTTATCTGGTTTGGGGCATACTACTGTCCAGTCTGGTGTTGATGATGGGGGTGCCAATGGTAAAAGGTGCAAAGATAACGGTAAAGTTATGATATAACCGAGTTGAAATGCAGCAGGCGAAAGTGGCAGTTGTGACATTGTCACAACTGCCAAAATCAAGCATACTGGGCAGATATAAAATCAAGTGTGACAATGTCACACTTGATCCGCCGTCGTTCATTAAAAGTTGGGACAAAGTCCCAACTTTCGTAAACATACTGGGTAAATGTAAAATCAGTTGGGACAAAGTCACAACTGTTCTGCTTTATACTCTGTGCAGCACGGTTGCGAATAAAGGCCTTTTGTGCTAAAATTCCGGTAATAAAAACAGTAGTTGAAGGGGCAAGTATGAGCGAAGCGAGAGTCCTATATTGTCAAAGCTGCGGAGCGATGCTTAACGTGGAGGCCAACCGTGCCTACATTTTTTGCCAGTACTGCGGCGCGAAGAACGTAATTGCGTCCGAGCAGATGAAGACCAACATAAACATAGGCGGCATTCAGATAACGGCAAAAACGGAAATAGAGAACATAATCGCCTCCGCTGAGTACGCCGTTTCCATAGGTCAATACAGCAAGGCAAACGAAATGCTGGTTGCGGCAATCATGAGCGGCTATGATGATTACCGCATATACATCACAAAGGCAAAGATAGACCTTCAGCTTGATCACAACCGCAGTCTGTTCGAAAGCCTGCGCAAGCTTCAGCAGCTTGAACAGCGTCAGAACGGCAATCAGGCTGTCACGGCGGCCATTCGCGAGCTTATGCATTACCGCGACAAAAACGGCGTTACCGCGCTGCACATCTCAACTTTCCATGAACAGATGGACATGGTTGTCTACTGCGTGGAACACGGAAGCGACGTGAACTGCATTGCCGGCGTGAACCGCGTAACACCCATCAGCATTATGTTTGTGCCTATATCAAGCAAGCTTACAGGGCTTGACGGCACGCCGTTCGTTCATCACAAGGCAGCCGTGAAGGAGATTCGCCGCTACCTGATGTCCTGCGGTGCAAGGGATTCTTTCAGGTTTGGATATTGAGTTGCCGGAAAAGTTGTGAAACTTTCACAACTTCCACAAAACATATGTCGAAAGATGATATGCTGAATCAAGTGTGAAAGTTTCACACTTGAAACTTTATTGTTCTCAAATGCAAAATGCGGCATAGAGAGGAACGATTTTTTTATTGCCCTCAAGGCCGAAGTTTTTTGCAGAGAGCTTGATAGCATAAGCGGGCCTGTAGGTGTCCATATAGACTTTTAAGCTCTTGGCTCTGGTGTTGTCGGCAGACTTGACCTCAATGGGAATGAGCTGCCCGTCACGCTGAATGATAAAATCAATTTCAGCGCCACGCTCGGACTCCCAATAGTAGGTGCGGTAGCCGTTAATGGAGAACTGCACATTGACATAGTTCTCCGCCATACCGCCCTTGAAATCGTTGATTTCCTCG